>ERZ773224.744-NODE-744-length-44534-cov-5.668203_pt1 | contig 44534 bp, 46 predicted proteins | sample MGYA00580526_ERZ773224 | MGnify/ENA primary metagenome ERZ773224 (study PRJEB29015, sample SAMEA2737743) | human gut metagenome | biome: human gut; feature: human-associated habitat; material: faeces | place: China | collected 2012 ... | reverse complement strand
GATAACACTAAAACTATTATTCCTAATATCATATATAACTTATATTTATTCATTACAAGAGACTGCTGAAAAAGTAGTTAAAATAAAAACTGATATTTAGAAATATTTTCTAATTGTCAGTTTTTTAATCAATTTAATAAAAATGATATAAATATAGCGTTTTTTTCTTCATTTAATTTGACTATTCTTTTCATATTGGTTAAAAAGAGTGTAGTTGCCACCTTTAATAAACTCGGATTAATTAACTTTGTTTCTTCTAATCAATAACCTAAAAAGTATTTGAATAACAAATCTGTTTGAGTTCTTTCTATTAAATCTCTGTCAGATAATTTGAAATATGATTTCAGTAACAAGTATTTAAACATTCTTATTACATCTTCACTTGTTCTTCACATTGTTGAAGAATATTTATTTTTTAGTTCTTCATACACAAATGAAAAGTCTATCATATCATTTAATTGCCTCCAAAAATTATCTGGTTTAATTAATATATCATATAGTTCTGTATGCTTACTAAAACTTAGTTCCAATTAGTTTGATTTTTTTTGCATGTTTATCGCCATAATCCTTACATATATATTATATCAAAATAAAAAGACTACTGATATAGTTTACAGTAATCTTTGTATACTTTTTCATTAGCCTCACTTATCATGCTTATTTTTTTCTAACTAAAACTTTTGGCTTATCCATAGTTCTCTCGTTCGAAAACACTGGACATAGAGTCTTATCATATAATACATCTAACTCATGCAATGCCCTAGTTTCAGTAACATATAAAAGATGCATATCATCCATATTGTTCTCATCATACACTTTATTTGAGGCATCATTTATTATAACAGCATCAAATTCCAAACCTTTGGATAACGCACTTGTCAATACAAACACACCACCATTATAGTCAACATCGCTAGCTTTTATATGTGTAATATCAATTCCATACTTGCTTAAAGAATTATAAGTATTTTCAGCCTCTTTATCTGTTTTACAAATAACAGCAATAGTCTGATATCCTTTATTTAACCAATCATTTATTTTAGCAATTTTATAATCGTCAGATTTAGCAAAATCTTCAAATGAAATTTCTCCACCATGTCTTATTACAGGCTCAGCTTCAGTTAAATCCATCTGTCTTAAAACCTTATTTGCATTATTTGTGATCTCAATAGTAGTCCTATAACTTTTATTTAAATTCAAGATTGAACAATTATTACCGAATATTTCAGAAGCTACACTTTCCCAATCTTTTATACCTCTATAAGAATATATAGATTGTGCTAAATCACCATATATAGAAAATGTACTACTAGGGAATGTTTCCTTTAATGCATCAAAATGAAATAATCCATAATCCTGAGCTTCATCTATTACTATATGATTATATTTTTGATTACATCCACAAAGTAAGTTGTTTATATGTAGTAATGATGGAAGATCTTCAAATGTTACTTTTCTTTTTTTCAAAGTTTGTAATGTACTTTTTTGAAGCTTTAAAAGTTCAGTATCAGTCAATTCGCTAGTATATGACCCTAAATTAGCAATAAATAATTTATAAGTATTTAATGGCCCTAATTGTAATTTTTTAAAATAATTTCTAAGTAATTTTACTCCATCATTTTTAACTAAATTGTTAAGAGCTGTACTTTTTGCCACTGCCTCTTTTCTAACAGGATCATCCTTTGATAAATTGCTTGTATATATTTCTCTATATTTTTGATTTAATTTACTATATATTTCATCAGTATAATTTCTAAAGTTACCAACAAAATATCTACAAGCACTCTCAAAGTTTGGAAATGAATTTATACCAGAAAATAAATTTCTTTTTATTTCATCAGCACTATATATTTCTTCACCATCAATTTTAAAACCTTCTAATACAATACCTTTTGATAAATAATCTTGCATAAAATAATCAAGTGTTTTTTTATACTCAAGTGATGTTTTGAAGGCTTGAATTTTTTTATATTCCTCTTTTTCTTTAGTTTGATTAAATAATGTATTTTGAGTATCTAATGTTAATTTTTCATTCGTAAGTTCATTTATTAGATTCATATAGGTCTGTTGTTCAACAGGCTCAGTTTCTAATTCTGGTAAAATAGATGATATATAATTCAAAAAGTATTGATTTGGTCCAATAACTAAAAATTGACTAGAATTTATTTTTTTTTCTAAATTAAAAACTAAATATGCAATTCTATGCAAAGCTACTGAAGTCTTACCTGAACCAGCAACACCCTGAACTATAATATTTTCTGAAATTGGTCTTCTAATTATTTCGTTTTGTTCTTTTTGTATTGAAGCTATAATTGTTTTCATTTTATTATCGGCATTAACACTCAAATATGGTTGCAACAACTCATCATTGCTTACTAAGCTAGTATCTAATACATCAACCAGCTCTCCATTTTCAATAACAATTTGACGTTTTAATTTTAAATCTCCATGTACCAATCCAGAAGGTGCCTCATAGCTTGCTCTACCCAAATCACTATCATAATATAAACTACAAATAGGCGTTCTCCAGTCTGTTGTTACGATTTCGTTATTCTTACCATGAATTGTTGTTTTACCAATATATATTTTTGCCACATTATTACTACCATCAGAAAGAAAATCAATTCTTCCAAAATAAGGTTTTTTTTCAGATAGTTCTAATTTTCTAAGTTTAGTTGCTTGAGTTGACATCAAGCCTTCCACCAAAAAAGCATCTCCTTGCAAAACATTTGTATATCTTTTTGGAATTTCACGCATTTCCTTTCTACAATACTCTTTTTCGCTTTCTAAACTTTCCTTCACATATCCTAAATATTCTTTTTCTTCATTAAAAATATTTCCCATTTTTCTTTTCCCCCTAACTTAATAACTAATTTTCATCCGTTAATTCTTCTATTAAAGTATTAGCTATTTTTTCTGCATTTTCAAATAAAAATTTACACAATCTTGTTCTAAAATATGCAAAATCTAACAAGCTTGTTTTTGAATTATCTGCAATATACTGTTTATATCCAAACGTACTTGCGAGAAGTTGAACCAAATATAAATATGACATAAATTTAAAATCATATTTATTTAATTTAACGTAATTGGTAAAAGTTTTCACATATTCAGCTAAATTGTCAATATCAATTTTTCCTTCTTTTGCCTTTGGATCTATGTAACTATAAGATCTAATTACCTCCCACACAATTGGCATTTTGCAAGCTGAAACAAAATCTATTATTGCATTTATTTTACCATCTTTATATATAAACTGTAATAAACTATAATCACCATGAGTATTCATAATAGTCAGTTTATTCATATCACTAAAATCTAAGTTATCCCTGACATATTTCAACATAGAAATTTTATCAGTTAAATCCTTATATATTTGCGGATAATTTTCTATAGATATCTTTTTCAACAGCTTTTCTTGTTTATCTACGCTCTCGTTAATTGTTTCTTTTGAATACCAACTTGATACATCATTACTAGGTAATTCAATTTTTAAAGTTGCAAGACTCTTAATAATTTTACCAAGATATTCAGCAGATTCCAAAATTTGTTTGTAATTTCCAGTATTAGATTCTATTGTATATCCATCAATAAATTTTTGCATAATTATAACTCTGTTTTCATATATAAAGCTATATTCACCAGTTATAGTTTTTATATATTCTGGAACTGGAATATTATCTTTTTTTAGATGATTTATAATATTTATTTCCTTATCGATTTCTTCTTTTGTATATTTTGTTTGAAATTCTTTTAATATATATTTGTTTTCGTTTAATGAATACAAATTAGCACTACCACGATTTAATTTTTCGACTTGATGAACATCAATATTATAATTTTTTTTTACTACTTCTATTATCTTTTCATTTGTGAAAACAGTTTCTTCTATCATTTTAAGACCTCCTTTATTTTTATTATGATATTTTTTGAATCTCCTCTTACATTGTAAAATGGTATATTTATTCTAGATAGCCATTTGTATATTTTCGTTCTGTCTATATTCAACATTTCGGTTTCTGTAAATAGTGGAATATCAGAATGCCATGTACAAAATTTAAACATTTTTTTTACTATGTGTTCTTTATTATCAACTACATCAAAGTATAATTTTCCATTATCACATACACCGACAAGATTTATAATTAACTTAATTTCTATCTCAGATTTAGCTGAGTTTAAAAACACTTCGTTATCCTCACCAATTCTCATATATAACGAACCACGTCTTAACATTATTTTGTTTTTTACATAACCTAAATGTGTTTGATCTGCTGATACCACTTCAGCATTGTTTTCCATTGCTTTCAAACATAGTGTTGTCTTTCCGGAATCAAAATCCCCGACAACTAAAATCCCTACATTATTATAACACAAAACCGCCGAATGTAAAAGAACATTATCATCATCTAGGACTGCATTAGCAATCAAATTATAAAATAAAGGATATAAATCTGTATGTTTTATTTTATTATTGATAGTTTTTTCAATACCATCTATATTCCATACTGTCTTATTTTTATAAATTTTAATATATGAGCTGTATTTGTTTGAAGATATAATATCATAAGCACTTAACCACTTTTCTATCTTGTGGCAATATTCTTCTATTTCACAATGAATGTATATATTTTTGTTATTAATATTATATATAAAGTCAATCACTTTCTTCTACCTCTTTTCAAAGTTTGTTGTAATTCTTCCGCACACGAATAAAATGTTTCGTATTTAGGAAAATTACTCAAATTTTTATCCTCATCAAATAAATTGCCAATAATTAATCCATTATATTTTTTTATCATATCTTTATCATTTGTTCCATCTCCTATTGTATATATTTCTGATTGAGATAAGTTTAATTTGTCTCTTACAATTTCAATAGTTTTTGTTTTATTTGATAATGTAAATATATGAATAGCATATCTATTACTACCATCAGTACAATAATCAACATTTGGAGATGATAAAAGCAATTTTACTATTTGCTTTCTAACTTCCTGTTCTTCAACTAGATGAATTAAATATTCAGTAGGATTATTGGGCGTTATTATGCCATACTCATCTAATGGTTCAATACCAAGTATTTGATTGTAATATGGCTGTAAATCATTTATTATTTCTGAACTAATATTTGTCTTAAAGATTATTTGAAAATTTTCATCAAACAAAATATTTCCATTTGCACAAGACATATAATTAAATGGGATTTCAAATTTATCTGCTTCCGATCTTATGGATTTATACAATCTTCCGGTAGAAACCATAATATTAATATCATCAGTTAAAAACGATCTCAATATTTTTAGATTTTTTTTCAATTTTTCTATATTTTCATCTTTTTTTAATGTTCCATCATAATCCGAAACAATTAAAGCATTCATAATGTCACCTCATTTACTTTAATACTTAAATATCTCAATAAAATTTGATTTTTGCCATTTTATATTTTTCAATTTTTCTTCTGAATAATTATATTCATTAATAAACTCTTTTAAAAATTTTTTAGTTTTATTAACTTCTAGAACCTTTTCAAAAATATATTGCCTATGATTAACATTTATTCCATTTAATTCATGACCACCAATTACTGTTAAGTTTTTACGATTAATCATTAATGGAGATATTAAATATTTTTCATCTCTTGGGGTACTTAATATAATTATTGTGCTATTAAAATCAGAATTATTAAATACATTACTTAAAACAATTGAATCCCCAGTAGTATCAATATAAGTATCATATTTATAATTAAAATTAGAAATTATTTTTATATCCACATTATATTTCAACTTTACTAATTTTAATAAATTAAGTATCTTATCATTTTTATTTCTTACATAAATAGTGATATTTTTAAAATTATTATCTAATAAATAGAATAAGCAACTTATACCAATATTTCCTAATCCTAATATTAAAATATTATCATTAATCCTATATTTAATTCTTTCAAAGGTTAAAGCTGTTATTAATTGGAATCTAGAAAAAACAATATTCTCTATATCATAGCAAGACTTAGCTATTAAACAATTTGCATTTAAATTTGTATTTTTTACATTATGATCAACATTTAATATATATCTGCTTAAATTGTATATTTTACTAATGGCCATATAACCACAATTATTATATTTTTCAGTACCACGACTAACTATGCTATATTCTATAGATACTTTTTGCATTTCTACTTCCTCCTCAAATAATGTTTTAGTATATTCCCTTCTAATTGATTAAATTGAATCTCTTTGGACAGATTTTCATATTCAAACGTCGGATATAAATTGTTAAGTTTTAAATAATCTCCGAAAGAAAAGTTTTTATCTTTTCCATATTTATCTAATTTTAGAATACTATCTTCAAGTGAAATATTTGAGACTTCAGAAAAAACATTTTCTTTATTTAAGTTAACAAAGTTAATTGTTGATATAGGGGCATGCCAAATCCAATTTGTCCCAAAAGCATCAGAAAGTTCTGAAACATCAAATCTAATTTTGTTACTTCCATATTTTGGTGTCTTAATGAATGTGTCTAAATTAATTTTTTTACTTTCTAATTGATAAAATATATCTTTATCAAATGTGATATCATATGGCAATCCAAAAGCTTGCCATTTACCATTTTCTTTGCCAACAAATGTTATATCATTTGATATTGGATAAGCATCATTCAAAAGAATGTGAGTAAATAGTGCAGTAGATTTCCCACTGTTTTTACCGCCAAAAAACAATATAGCTTCATCATCTTTCATTATACAAGAAGCATGAATAGGAAAAAACTTTTTTTCTAACAACTTTCTAATTAATAATTCTGTTATAAGTCTAATCAAAATTTTACTATCATGATCATCCCGACATAATATATCTATTTTATTTTTTTCTCTTATCACTAGATTTTCGCACGAATACTTTTGTTTAGAAGAATAAGCAATAACCTTTTCATCGGTTTGGTTAACAATATACATTGCGTTTCGAAATGGTAAAATTTTTGTCCCTTCCTTTATTTCAGAAAAATCGACAAAATTTCTATAATAAATTTCAAAATCATAATAATCACTTTTCTTGATATTTGCAAATCTTTTTGATATATCAGTTAATGTTTCTGATGGAGCATAAATTTTTAAATTTATTAAGTCACCAATGTTAATAACATTCAACATTACTTTAATCACCTACTTGTTTTTATATTTTTTCTTTCCAATAAATTATCGCAATATAAATTCATAATATTAGAAAACGTACTTATATCAACTAAATCAGGATTATTTGCTTCTTTATTAAAATATGAATAAGCAGCATCAATAAAATAAGTAAAGTTATCATCTTCTTCTATAAATTCACTATGCATAATTTTGCCATTATAATAGATACTCATATTTGCTGGCTTTATTAATTTCAAGTCTTTTGAGTATATCGCATAATTTCCTTCAATTGTGTAACCATCTTTAGTACGTATAATAATTCTTTTTTGAGTAATAACTGATGTCAGATTACTTTCATATATAATATCTATATCATTATACCTAGATATTATTAATCCATATCCATGATTTTCTAACGATACATCACCTATTTTTAAATCTCTTGAGCAAGTAATATCATTTTGAATACTATTAGGATTATTTAAAAAATATTGCGTTAAATATATTTGATGAGGAATTTCAATTTCATAGTTTAGTGTTACTTCAGTATTATAACCTCTTCCAGTTATACTTTCAGAAATTCTATTTTTTGAAAAATTAGTATATATTAAATCAACTTTTTTATTATTTTCATCTAAATATTTTTTTATCATCTGTGTGAGTTTAGAAAATAAGTAATTTTCAACCATTACTATATTCATATTATCTAATTTTATCAATGTTTTATTATCAATTACAAAAGGTTTTTCAATCAATACATCTTTTATTCCTAAACTTTTACAATTCTCTATAATTGTTAAAAATTCACTTTTAGGTGTACATATATCCACTATCAAATTATTGATTTTTAAATCATTGGACTTTATACATTCTTGTATCGTAGAATATAATTTATTATTTGGGATATAATTACTATAATTTTTTATATCGGTAAAATATATTTTTACTTTATTTTTTAATTTTTTATAAGAATTATAATGCAATAATGCTGCTTTACCACTTCCCACTATTATAATGTCTTTCATTTTACCTCCCATTATGTGTAATGTTTTTGATATCTAACACTTTTTCTTTAGTGATAGAATATTTTTCCCTAAATAACTTTTTATAAAACTTTATGCCATCATTTGGTCCAAACATATTAATAGAATATTTTAATTTTTTATTATATTCTAAAATATCCATTATCATATTTCTATTCTTTTCATACCAATCTAATATAATTTTTTTATCTTCTGGTGATTCAAAATCATTTAATGCACCTAATACGTTTCTTATACAACGTGATAAAGAAAAATATATATATTCTTTTTTATGAGTGCAATTTAAGCTCCAATTGTATGTTCTTTCAATTACTGATGCTAAATTCATTGTGTATATAATATCTTTATTATCAGTGATTGAACCTTTTCTTTTTCTATAAACATATACATATTCATCCAAGAAATTTAAACATTTAGAGTAATAAATAACTTTTGGCACCCATTCTTCATCCTCATAAACCAGGTCTTTTGGGAAAAGAATAGAATTATTTTTTAACACATCTCTTCTATAAATAAATCTCCATGGTCTAGCACATATTTTGTTATTAATTAAATCTTGTTTGGATAAACATTGCCCATCTTGTAGAGAAAATTTTTCTATTTCAAAATAATTTTTACTATCAAAGTATTTGATAGTATTAAATAAAGTTAGATCAAACTCACTCGATTTTAGATACTCTATTATTTTATTTAAGGAATTTTCTATTATATAATCATCACCATCCACAAACATAATATAAGTTCCTTCTGCTTTGTCTATTCCAATGTTTCTTGAATTTGATATACCAGAATGTTCAATAGAATAGTATGAACAATTTGATAAATCACAAAGTTCACTTTCAATTATTTTGAAGGTATTATCAGTGGAACTATCATCGATAACTATTAGTTCTGATTCTACAAATAACTGTTTTTTTATACTTTCTAAGCATTGTTTCAAATAATTTTCACAATTGAATGTATTGACAATAATACTTAACAATATATTTTTCTTCATTAATATCATCACCGATTATCTAAAATAATTTATTACAACTATTTACAAACTTATCAACAGTTTCTTTCCAGCTATAATTATATTTTTGATCAACATTGACTTTGTTGGATACTGATAACTTAGCTTTTAACATTGCATTATATAAACCATTTTTATCATCAAAATCATAAGTTATTAATTGTTCTTTACTAATCATTTCTTCAATTATGTCGCTTCTTGGTGAAATACATCTAATCCCAGTTTTAGCTATATTAATATAATTTGAAGGGAAAAATCCATATTTAAATGCTGGAAATCTCAAATCATAAAGGCTTACAAATGCATCAGTAACCTTTGCTAATTCTTTCCAGTCGTTCTCATCAACAAAAGCATTTATATATATTATATTCTTATTATTACCTATCAAATGGTTAATGTTTACATTAGCATTTTTTGCTTCTCTTCCTGCAATAATTAAACGACAATCTTTCATTTTATCAAAAGATTTTATTACTTGGTCAAGCATTTTATATTTATATATATTACCTATAAAAGTAAATGTAAATTCGTTGCTCTTTTTTATCTCTTTTATTTTTGGATTTATACAATTATTATTCAATTTGTTTATGCCTATACCATGATTTATTGCATTAATATCAAAATGTTCTTTTATACTTTTTTTCATATATTCAGATAAAGTAAATACTAAATCACATTTTTTTATAAATTCACTTGTTACATATTCGTCCACATAGTTTATTTTTCTATCTATTGGAAAAAAATTATGAAGCGTCCATACAATTTTCCATCCTTTTTGTTTCAAATAATCGATATTGTTTAAAAACTCATTAGCAGTTTCAATATTATCATTATTATAAAACCTTTTTAATCTATTAAAATAAATAATTCCTTTATCTGTTTTCTCTTTCAAAGGTAATTCTGGATTGACAATATATTCATAATTTTCATAAGTATTTAATTCAAAACAAAAATTATAAAAATATGGACTAGGATGTTCTATACCAGCATGTAATATCCAAACTTTTATCTTGTCTTTTGCCATCTTTTCACCTTTTTCTCTGTTTCTTTAATCATATATCCTATTTCTTCAAACTTATGTGCATCTGATGAAAAGATATAGTTTACATTATACTTTTTCATTATTTCTAACGTGTAATAAAGTTGGTCGTCATCCCATCTTGACCTGTCACTTGTATTTATTTCGATCAAAACCTTCTTTTTATTACATATGTCTAAAATCTCTCCAAATAAATCATCATACATGTTATATTGACTAGTTTTTTTAATGTGTGCTATTACATTTATGTCATAATTATTTAGCATATCAATTATTGCTCTTAAATAATTTCCATAATCATCAAAACTCATACTATGAATAGCACCAACAATCCAATCAAATTTTCCATAATTTAGTATATCAAATGTTTCATTTCTAAATTTCAAATCATCCGAATAATCTATTTCAATACCCTTTAATATTTCTATCTTACTAGCTAAATCACTTTTTCTAAATTCAGAAACCTTTTTATCTAACTGATCTATTGCTTCTTTTGTGGAAAGAACTGGCTTATGTTTATTAGAAATTCTATTACCATGATCCAGAAAAACAGCCTTTTTTATACCACTAGTAATACATTTCTTTACATATATATCAAATAATTCTTGATTATATATTGCCTCTTTTAAATGAATGTGCATATCTTCCATATTTAATTTCTCCATCTTTTCAATTCTGCCTCAAAAGAACTTGGCCATAAACAACCATTACAATTTTCAGCATCCTTTGCTCTTTCCAAATAGAATTCATCTAATCTATCTGTTAAATCAAATATTGTAAATTCTTTATTTACATTACCGATTTTATCACAGCAACATACAAGTTTTCCATCGGAATCAATTCTTAATTCGGATAAACCATTACATTTCCAATCCAAGTTTTTAATATGTTTTTTTGAGTTTTCTAAAAACTCTATGGAATTTTTAATTTTAAAGCCATTTTTTTTCATATCTATAATTTTATCCATTGTGGTCATATATTTTATTATATCTTCATCAGTTACAAAAGCAAATTTTTCATTGTTTTTTCTATGATCAAATGTTCCCTCATTTCCCCAGTGAAATGGTAAAATGTATGTAGAAACACCCTTTTCATCCATATATTTTATCAAATCTACTATTGAATCCACATTTTTCTTATTTAAAACTGTATAATTTGTTATATTAGGATTAACAGAATTACAGATTAAGTATTCAATCAGATTTAACCCATTCTTTGCTTTTAATGGGCTTATGGAATTTTTAAATTCTAAATTATCAATACTCACTCCTAATGAGTTTAATCCATTTTCTAATAATTGTTTTACTAAATCAAAATTGGCAAAAGCATTAGTAGTTAGATTACATGTGAGTTTTGCATGTTTAGATATATACCCAACAAGTTCAAGTATATAAGGATATAGAGTTGGTTCTCCACCTAATATAACTATTTCTTTAGCCCCCAAACTTTTAATAATATCTACAGCCTTTTTCCATTCATTTAATGTTAGATCCTTACGTATAGTATTTTGAATATTACAATACATACATTTCATGTTACATTGCCTTGTTAATCTAATTCCAGCATTTACTATTTTATTTTCCATTGATATTTCCTCCTAATGACCAATATTTAATATTACAATTAAATTTATTTTTAGTATCAATACATGATTTAAAATCATAAACATAAACAGTTTTATTTGTATTAATTTTATTAAAATCATAGTTTTTAATTGTATCCCACTCTGTAGCAATTATGATAATATCACATTCAGATATACACTTATCTATTTCATCATAATACGATACTTTATTACCATAAATTTTCTTATATGAATTTATGCCTTTAGGATCATACACATTAATTTTAGCATTGTGCTTTAACAATTCATTTGTCAAATATAGTGAACATGAATTTCTAATATCATCAGTATTGGCTTTAAAAGTAACTCCTAAGATAGCAACTTTTATGTTTTTCAATCTCGAAAAATTACGTTTTATAATCTTAAAACATTTTTTTAATTGCAAATCATTTATTTCTATTGTTGATTTAACTAGTTTCAATATCGAATTTTTACTCTTTGCAAATTTCAATATTGCATTTGTATCTTTTGGTAAACAAGAGCCCCCATAACCAATTCCATTTTTGAAATATTTTTCTCCAATTCTTTCATCATATTTAACTCCATCAACAACATTTGAAATATTTACGCCAATAATTTCACACAAGTTGCTCATTTCATTAATAAATGATATTCTCATTGCTAAATATGAATTTGCGACAAATTTAACCATTTCAGCATCTTTTGCTTCCATTGTTACTATAGGAATCTCTACATTATAATATTTTATAAATCTATTATACAAATTTTGAATTTTCTTTATTGCCATTTTATCATCTGATCCAATAACAATTCTTTTAGCATTAATAAAATCATCTATAGCTGTACCTTGTGACAAAAATTCAGGATTATGAACTACAGAAAAATTTGATGTTTTATTAATTAAATCACAAGTTCCAGGCAAAACTGTAGAACGTATACATATAGTTATTGATTTGTTATGTTTAACATGTTTTTTTATAGTCTGAACAGCATTCATAATTTCTGAAACATCTAAATAATTTTTATAATTCAAAGGGGTCCCAACACATACAAAGAATATTTCAACATCAGAAATCACATTATAATCAGAGGTAAAACATAATTTATTAAAATTTTTTTCAAGTAGTTTATCGCATCCTTTTTCATAAAAAGGCATCTTTTTCTTTTTTAATAATTTAACTTTATCTTCATTTTTATCAATACAAACTACCTCCATGCCTGTATTTGCAAAAACAAGAGCTGTGGTCAATCCAACATAACCTAAACCTATAACTGCTATTTTTTTCACAACATCACCTCACACATTCTTATGCAAAAAAGGGGACAAAAAGCAGATGTCTGCCCTTTCGTCTCCCTTAATGATTTTAATAATATAAAGTTCCAATTTGAGCAAACAACTCAAAACTTGATTCATATTATATAATATTAATTCGTTATTGTCAATACTTTTTGTGGCATATTTGTGGCATATTATTGTTAAAAAACTTAATTTTTGTAAAAGAAAAAAAGTAAATTTCTCTACTTATAATTATTTAATTTACTCCATCTAAACAATTATCATATATCCATTTTTTGATATTTGTATAATCATTAATTTCATAAAATTGTATTAATACAGTAAAATATTCACCAATTTTTTCTACTGGTACAGCAATAATACCAAGACCATTTCTTATCATTTCTTTGTTTGCTACAAGATTGGCTACTCTCTTGTTACCATCTAGAAACATTTGACTTCTTTGTATCCATAAAAACAAAGTTATGCTTCTATCTAAGGCATTTTCTAATTTCAATATTTCTTCCAATTCTTCATCATAATTACATTCACTAGGTAATTTAGGCCTATAAGAAGTCCCTGTTATCCCAACACCTTTATCTCTAAATTCACCAAGTGGTTCAATATTTTGACCTTTACATATTTGAAAATGAATCTTTTTTATGTAATCTATTGTAAGTTTTTCATCTATAGTGTTTAATACATATTCCCAAGCATCTTTTAAACCCTTTAGTTTTAGCATATCATTTACTGAAATTTTACCATTATTCACATTATTTACAAAATCTACAGTATCAGCAAATGTTACTGCAATGCCTTCCAAATTAGCACTTTTATACAAATTATCAATCAGTTTTCTCTTAGCAAAAAAGATATTGTCTTCCTTAGTCATATTATACTTATTTTTCATAATCTCACTCTCATCTCTCAATAATTATATCATAGTTTATGCCTAGTTTCAATATAATAATGTAATTGAATTATCAATGTATTTAAAATTTTTATATTACTTCTTTATGATTATTATACTCTTTACTTTTATATGATATTATTCCTTCATATGCTAACCTTGAATATAAGAAACATAATGGAATATTATTATCTTTACATATTTTTTCTCTTTCTAATGGATCTATTTTTACATTATTCCAAATATTGTCTGGTATCATTTGATTTAATGCAAAATTATCCATTTCTTTTTCACTAGTTTCTTCATTATTTACCATTATTTTATTTTTTAATTTATTATAATCACTTTTAATATGTCCCATTTCATGATATAGAGTAAAATAGAAACTAGCCTTTTCTTTAAAATATCTAGTTATATATATACACGGATTATTATTTTTTACCATAGTACAGCCTCTTATTTTAGTACCATTTAGCGCATCTTCAATTACTAGGTAAATACCATATTTATTAAATAGTCTAATTAATTCTTCTTCATTGAATTTTTTGTTTCTAATAATCTCTAATTCTTTTAATAATAATGTTAAGTTACTACTTAAATATTCTGGTATATTTGTTTTTTCCATTTTTTTATCACATCTTTTTATCCATAGATATATTTTATTAATATCATCATCTTCTTTTTTCTTATATAATATTTTATGATTAAGATAATTACTAACATTATCAAAACTTGCTATACCTAAATAATCAAGTAAATCCATAGCATTTTGGGTATATGACGAACTATCTTTTAATGTTATCCATTTCTTTTTAGCCATTTCATTTATACAAAAAGTATTTAAGTATTTATTTATTTCTTTTTTGCTATTAAACCTTTCATTTAAATATTCGTATATTCTCTTTTTAGTTTCTACATAAAATATTAAATTAACATCTATATCAGTAATTAAACTTATACCTAACATAAGTTCTTCAGATATATTAGTTTTACCATTTAGTATTTCATTCATATGTTTAGTAGAAATGCCTAATCTTTCTGCAAAATCAGTTTGTGATATTTTATAGTACTCTAAATAATCTTTTAACATACTTCCAAATCCTTGCATTATTATCCCTCCCCATAGTGTTTATCATCTATTGATACGAATTCTATTTTATCAATTATTAAATTATTATAAGGGTATTATCCTTCTGGCCTCATTATTAGTCTTAACTTACTATTTATTCTAGCAGTATAATATTCTTTAAGGTTACTACTTTTCTTAGTAATATAATATACATTTTTATATGAACTACATAATAGTTCTTGAAGATTATTACTAGATAATATAATATTTTTAATACTATCTATTTTTTCTTTTTCTCTTATCATATGCTTATTAATTATAATTTTTTTATAGTCCCTCTTGTATGCTGTACTCTCGTTTATAACCAAATTTACACCTCAAATATATTATAACTTATCAGGTTACAATATGCAAGTATAATTTTTGGTTTTATTAAAATATTTATCTTAATTTACTTTAGTCTAAACGACCATAAATTTCTTATTTGAGGTTCTAATGTTTCATAACTCCATAGTTCATTGCTTCTTTCCCTACTATTAGGATCATTTATGATAAATTGTTTATTCTTTGTTCCTACAATTGTAATTATATGTCCTGTCGTTGTAAAGTCTCCTTTTTTCATACTACAAATAATGGGATGGTTTTGTTCTAATTCATTTATTATTGAAGCCTTTGATAATGGTATTTCTGTTCCTATAATTCCATATTTACTGGTTCCTTCAGTAAAAAGACTCCAGCTTGTACCACCAGTATAATAACCTTTTTGATATGAGTATGTTGCAATATCATAAGGAGTAATATCATTTCTACCAGTAAGACCTGCGATTATCATAGCAAGAGATGTTGGTCCACAGCCATTTATTGCAATAACATCGTCACCATACATTCCATATCCCCATCTAGTATCATATTGAAGTAGTAATGGATATTTACCTTTGGTAACTTTACCTATATCATTAGAAAATACTTGTCCTTTATAATCTAAATAATTTAATACATAGTCAGTCATATCAAGATTTCTAGAAAGCATTTCTAATAATATTTTAGGATAACTATCTTTATTTTTCATAATCTTTGCAATATCTGGATTTTCATTTGCTAAAGTCTCTAAATAATTAATACTATCTATATTTTTATTATTTATAGTCTCTTCTGCGCTCTTATATTGGTGATTAAATTTATAATTATAATATTCAGTTCTTATAAAAATAATGGATACTAAAATAATAACAAATATTAATATCTTTCTTTTAGTTTTTTTCTTTGTTTCTTTTTTCATAAATTATTACCTCAATTCTTATTAAAAAACAATCATTATAGCTGATAAATACATTATACCAGTTTTTTAATGATTGTTTTTTAAGTTTTTCTTATAATTATATTAATTTTTTCTTAATTACATTAACTTACTCTATAATGACCTATAATATCATTTCTATTTTCTAATATATCTTCTTCATAATGTAATTGATATGGATTAGCATGATGGATAATAAATGGTATTCCTTTACTATTTCTTTTATCTGATACAATACCAATATGTTTTTTAAATATAATTATATCTCCTCCTTGCCAAGAAGAAATATCATTAATATCAGTAGTTAATTTAATACTATTTCTTTCAAAATATACTTTTAAGTTTCTTACTCTTCTAAAATCTATATTTTTATCTATAGTTTCAATATTATAATCTTCTTTATTATTTATAATATCATTATTTACTAGCTCTCTTAAATCATAACCTGCATCTTTTAGCCCAAAGGCTACTATATCAGAACATACTCCATATTCATCATTAGGATAACCTGTACTATAATATTTACTTTTGTATTTTGGTTTTGTCTTTATATATTCTCTAACGCTATTTAAGATATCTGTTTGATCATCTATACCATCATTATCTTTATCTATACTACTAATATAAGTATTAATATTAAAATCACTATTACTATACTTTCTATGTGGTATTATATTAAGTATATATAATAAATATATTAGTCCTATTACTAGTACTAGTGTTACTATCATTATTATTACTTTTATCTTTTTCATAATTACCTATTCTAAAGCAAGACTAATTAGTTTATCTAATAACTCACTATAAGATAATCCTGCACTTTCCCATAACTTAGGATACATACTTATCGTAGTAAATCCTGGCATAGTATTTATTTCATTTAATATTATTCTGTTGGTATCTTTTTCTAAGAAGAAATCCACTCTGGATAGTCCAAAGCAGTCAAGAGACTTATAGGCTTTAATTGCAGTTTTTCTTATTTTATCACTAATATCTTTATCTATATCGTCTGGTATTATTGTTTTAGAATTGTCTACATATTTGGCACTATAACTATAAAATTCTCCTTTAGGTAGTATTTCACCAAGGGGTGAAGCTTCTACTTCATTATTTCCTAATACAGCACATTCTATCTCTCTACCGATAATATTTTCTTCAATTAATATTTTGCCATCAAAGCCTGAAGCATATTCTATATTTTTAATTACCTCTTCTCTAGTATGAGCTTTATTTATTCCAACTGAGGATCCACTTCTTGATGGTTTTATAAAAACTGGTAGTGATAATTCAGTTTCTACAAGTAATGCAATATCTTGAAGTGATAATTCTTTTTCATTAAATTTATTATCTATATAGATATATTTATCTCTTACTTTTTTGATATAAATGTACTTAGCATTTTCTATTCCTACCTTATCAAATATCATTTTTGCATATACTTTATCCATACCTAAAGAACTTGCTAATACTCTGCAGCCTACATAAGGTACTCCAAGTAACTCAAATAGTCCCTGAATAGTACCATCTTCACCATATAAACCATGTAAAACTGGAAAGACAACATCTAAGCTTCTTAAATAATCAAAGACATTATCTATTTTATTATCTTCTTTATACCATTCACCTTTTTTATCAATATATATTTTATATATATCGTATTTATCTTTATCTAAATTATCTATTACGCTTTTTGCAGAATTAATAGATACTTCATGTTCAGTGGATAAACCGCCATATATTACACCTAATTTTATTTTTTTCATCTAATCACCTAATTAATTATATATTTTGATATTTATTTATATCACTAATTATATCTTTTAATGTACTTATATTTATTGTTTGCCTAGCATCAGAAAGACTCTTTTCTGGTCTTATATGAGCCTCAACCATTATACCATCGGCACCTGCTGCTATTGAGGCTATAGATAGTGGCCTTATCATATATCTTGTACCAGTAGCATGTGATGGATCGACAATGATTGGATAACTCGTATTTTTCTTTATATAAGGAACTGCCGCTATATCAAGAATGTTTCTAGTGGTAGGATCAAATCCTCTTATTCCTCTTTCACAAAGAATTATATTATTATTACCTTCATTCTTTATATATTCAGCCGCTAAAAGCCATTCATTATATGTTGCGGATAATCCTCTTTTTAGAATAACTGGAGTCTTTAATTTACCTACTTCTTTTAATAGTTCATAGTTATACATATTTCTAGTCCCTATTTGAATTATATCTAGTTTATTACCATACTTTTTTACTTGTTCTATACTAGTTAACTCAGTAACTACTGGAATATTATATTTCTTACCAATATCAATTAATATTTCTACGCCTTCATCTCTTAGTCCTTGAAAAGCATAAGGGCTTGTTCTTCCTTTAAATGTACCCGCGCGAAGTATATCTACATTTAATTCTTTTAATTTTTTAGTAATACTATCTAACTCTTCATAAGTACCAAAAGAACAAGGACCTGCAATCACAACTTTTTTATCTTTAAATAACTTCATTATATTCATAATTAAACCTCACTAAAATATATATTATTTTCTATCTCATATTCAAGAGTAGTCTCTCTTCCATGACCAGGATATATTAACATATCTAACGGATAATTTTTTATCTTATTAAGACTTTCTTTCATAATTTTATAGTCTCCAGTAGGCAAATCACATCTTCCTATACTTTCATAAAAGATAAAATCACCACAAAAGAAAATATTTTCTTTCTTAAAGTAAAAACTTATGCTATCACTAGAATGACCTGGATTAAATATAACATTAAAATTAAATTTATCTATTTTATATTCTTTTTCTTCAGTATTACTTCTATCATAGATTATATTTTTATCAAAATAAGATAAAGCTCCTACATGATCAAAATGCCTATGTGTAATTAATACTCCAAGTACTTTTCTATTATTTATTACCTTATTTATCTTATCTATATCATCGCCTGGATCTATTACTAATACTTTATCTTCTATTCCAAGTATATAACAGTTCTCTTCTAAAGAACCAGTAATAACTCTATCTATCTGCATATTTTACCTCACTTATCTATACTAATTGTATCATAAATTTTATTATAATAAAAGAATAAATACTTGTCTTTACATAGGTATTTATTCATGGCTTATATATAATAGTTTTTCTTTTTAGACTACAGGCTAAAAAGAACACTCTAAGACCTTAGGCTTAGAGTGAACATATATTAAATATTAATTAATTTCTGATCTCTTACTTAAAGCATCTCTAGCAGCTTCTTGTTCAGAAGCCTTCTTACTACCTGCGGTTCCCTTTCCCATAACAATACCATCTATCTTAACAATAGAAGTAAAAGTCTTATTATGTGAAGGGCCCTCTTCATCTATCACTTCATAAGTAACAGACTTCTTAACAGTTTGAACTAACTCCTGAAGAGTAGATTTGTAGTCATGTAAGAAGTTCTCTCCCCTATCAATATATTTAACAATGATATCAAGAACAAACTTTTTAACGAAGTCAAAACCATGATCTAAGTAAACAGCCGCTACAAAAGCTTCAAAAACATCCGCAAGTATTGTTTGATTTACTTCTTCACCAGAACCAACTTTAATATCTTCATCTAAACCCATCTCTTTAGCATAAGTAGCACAGGCTTCTTCGCAAACATAAGATGCTCTCATCTTAGTCATTATTCCTTCTTCATACTTTCTTTCTTTATATAAATAATCACTAATTATTATCTCTAAAACAGCATCCCCTAAAAACTCTAATCTTTCATAATCAGGATAATTAGGATTCTCATTAGTATAAGATGAATGAGTAACTGCTGTTATATATAAATTCATATCCGTAGGATTAACATCAATATTATTAAATACTTTCATTATTTTACCTCCTTAGTGGCTTCAAAATAATTTATTTTAATACCTTTATTAGTAAACTTATCTTCATATTCAGTAGTAATAATATTATCTTTATCACTATGTAAATCATTAGTTAAATAATCTATACTATAACCATATTCTTTTAATGATTCTACTGAGTAATTAAATAAATCTATATTATCTGTCTTCATTATAATTTTATTATTATCTCTAAATATTTTACTATATCTCTCTAAGAATCTAGGACTAGTTAATCTTCTTTTAGCATGTCTATCTTTAGGCCATGGATCAGAGAAGTTTAGATATATTAAATCAATTTCTTTATCAAATACTTCTTCGATTAGTCTAGCATCCATTCTTATTAGATATAAATTATTAAGTTCTAATTCATTAGTTTTTTCTACTGCTCTTAAGATAACAGAATCATACATCTCTATTCCTATGTAATTAATATTTGGATTATCAAGAGCATTCTTTATAATAAAGTTTCCTTTACCCATGCCTATTTCTATATAGATAGGATTATTATTTTTAAATAGTTTATTCCATTTACCTTTATATTCATTAGGATTATTTATAAAATATTTCCCTAATAGTATTTTTTCACTTGCACCTTTTATATTTTTTAATCTCATAACTCACCACAAATAGTATTATAGCACATTTATTGCTATTTGCATATAATAAAGTAAAGGAATGTGATGATATGGATAATAGAGATATGATGCAGTATGGTTATTTTCAGAATATGCCGGGTAATATGATGTATGGTAATTTTGGTTATCAAGGACCTCCAGGTAGTTTAATGAATGGGATGCCATATGCTACTCAGGGAATGAATTATGGTTCTAGTAATTTACAAAATAATACGATTGGTTATGATAATGGTAATAATACTTTATATGAAATTAATAATAGACTAAATAGTTTAGAATCAAGAGTTAAAGTTTTAGAACAGAAACTAACTAATAATAACTCTTATCAGGATGATGGTTCTATGTATATGTTATAAAAAGAGAGCTTAAATGTACATTCGCTCTCTTTTATTATTTTTCTTTTTATCTTTAGGATAATATTTCTCTACTAGGCATACTTTCTTTTTCTTTAGGCTCTCTTTAGGATCAATAATTCTTTGATTGGTAGAGCCTCTAAAAACACAATCATAACTTTTCTTATCAAGGATGAATGGTCCATCCACGAGAACATCTATTTGTTTTAGCAGTTCTATTATTTTAGGATTTGCTTCTCCTAGTTTAAGTAAGTTTTCATATGTGAATCCTGTATAACACCAGATATTCATTTTTTTAGATTTTATGTATTTTGCAAGTTCAAGACAGGCATCTACTTGATACATAGGATCTCCTCCGGAGAGAGTTATTCCATCTTGACCTTCAAGACTATCTATTTGGGCTTTAACCTCTTCAATGTCTAAGAGAATACCATCATCAAATGAATGTGTACTAGGATTATGGCATCCTAAACACTTGTGTCCGCAGCCTTGAGTCCAAAGAACTGCTCGTACGCCTTCTCCATCTACAATGCTATCAGCCTGTAATATTGGAGATGCTAACCTTATTTCCATTATTTTTTCATTAACCCTTCAGTTGAGTGCTTTACTCTATCTCTTTCTTCGGCTCTTTTACCATTATTAAATCTGTCTACAGTACCTACTAGATATCCAGTAATTCTTCTAATTCTTTCGAAGTTTACTCCTTCACCAACTAATTTTTCTTTTGTTTCTTCTTTCATTTTAATTACCTCTTTCCTTAACAATTACAATTATTTTTATATTCATTTACTCTTTCTACAGGAACGCCTTCATAGGCTTTTCTTCCACATCCAGGGCAAACATCGCCAATAACGCCAACATAGCCACACACTGGATCTCTATCTACTGGGTGGTTAATAGCGGCATATCCCATATCATTTTCATACATAGTTCTTACTATTCTTTCAAATGCTTCAAGATTATTAGTAGTATCACCATCTAACTCAATATAACTAATATGTCCTGCATTTGTATATTTGTGATATGGGCCTTCTTTCTTGATCTTATTTACTATTGATATATTATAATATACTGGTACATGGAATGAATTTGTATAGTATTCTCTATCAGTAACACCCTTAATTTTACCATATACTGCTTTATCAATATTTACAAATCTTCCAGATAAGCCTTCTGCTGGAGTAGCAAGTAATGTAAAGTTTAATTTATATTCTTTACAATAATCATCGCATCTTTTTCTCATAAATTCTATTATTTCAAGGCCGAGTTTTTGAGCTTCATCGCTTTCACCATGATGTTTTCCGATTAAAGCCTTTAAACACTCTGCTAGTCCAATAAAGCCAATTGATAAAGTACCATGTTTTAATACTTTTCTTAATCTATCATTAGGTTTTAGTTTATCAGAATCTATCCATACACCTTGTCCTAATAAGAATGGAAAGTTATATAATCTCTTATTACATTGTATTTCAAATCTTTCTAATAACTGATCTTTAACTAAATCCATTAATTCTCCTAATTCTTCATAAAAACCTTTCATATCAGTTTTATCATTTCTTACAATACCATGTTTAATACCCAATCTTGGTAAGTTAATTGATGTGAAAGATAGATTACCTCTACCAGGAGTAATTGCTTTATCTTCATCCACTACATTTGCCATAACTCTTGTTCTGCATCCCATATAAGCAACTTCAGTGTTATAATCGCCCTTATAATAAGGCTTATTAAATGATGAATCCATAAATGAGAAGTTAGGAAATAACCTTTTTGCGGATACTTTTATAGCTAGTTTAAATAAATCATAGTTAGGATCTGTAACTTCATAGTTAGTTCCTTTTCTTAATTTGAATATTGATATTGGGAATATTGGAGTTTCGTTTCTTCCTAAACCAGCATCAGTTGCAAGTAAGAAATTCTTAATAACCATTCTTCCTTCAGGAGAAGTATCAGTACCAAAATTTACGCTTGAGAAAGGTACTTGTGCGCCTGCTCTTGAATGCATTGTATTTAAATTATGAATAAATGCTTCCATTGCTTGATATGTTTGTCTATTTGTTTTTTTATAAGCAGTTTCATATCCTTTTTCAAATATTTTCTTTACTTCAGTACTATCTTTATATATTCCTTCAAATACCTTAGTATCCACATCAATACTTGTTAGTTTATCTATTTCTTTTTCAACCCTATCCATATTTATAAAACTGATAAAGTCACTAAAATCCAGCAACTCATATACAGCCTGTTTATATTGTTTCTTAAATGTTTTTAATACACCAGGCGCCATATAATAATCAAATGCCGGTATTGATTGTCCACCATGTTGATCATTTTGGTTAGATTGAATAGCTATTGCTGCTAGTGCAGCATAACTAATAATGTCTTTTGGTTCTCTCAAAAATCCATGTCCTGTAGAAAAACCATTTTTAAATAACTTGCTTAGATCTATTTGTGTGCAAGTAGTAGTACCCATAGCTTCAAAGTCCATATCATGAATATGAATATCACCATTGCTATGAGCCTCAGCATATTTTTTTTTCATTAAGTATGCTTCAGTAAATGCTCTAGATATTGTACTACCAAATTGAAGCATTGTTCCCATTGCAGTATTACCATCTATGTTAGCATTTTCTCTTTTTGAATCCTCTTCGGCAGCGCTCTTAAGACCTAACCCTTCAATACTTTTTTGAAGTTTAGCCATGTTTTTATCATCTCTAAATGCTATTCTCGCATTAGCCCTTCTTTGCCTGTATTCTGAAAAGCTCTCATATACATCTTGATAATCATACTTCTTAAGATTTTCTTCAATTAAATCTTGTATTTCCTCTATTTTTATTTTACCTAATGGTAAATAATCTTTAGCTATCTTTTTAATTACTGCTTGATATACTTTTTGAATATCTTTAGTATTATATTTTTTTTCATTTTCTTCAGAATCTAATAATACACTATCAAAGCCTTTTTTAATAGCCATAGCAACTTTAGTACCATCAAATTCTACCTTTTTTCCATTTCTTTTTACGACTTCTATCGTCTCTAATTTTTCTTCTGTTTCAACCATTGTTTTACTTCCTTTCTCTACTTTACAAGTTAATTATATATTAGGCGGTTTTACTTGTCAATAGTTTTTTGTTTGCTTTTTAATTTTTTTACATTTTTTGTTTTTTTAATTTTCTCATTTGTTAGTTTTTCCTATTTTTTTATTTTTTTAAAATATTCTTGTGTTGTATATTATACTTAATTTTTCTTTATTTTATAAGGGTTTGTGCTTCAATTGTTAATTTACCATCTGTAACTTATTTTTGTAATTTTCTTATTTTTGCTGATTTCGTCTGTTTCTTATTTTTTATTTTTTATTTTTTTTGTATTTTTTATAACATCTAAGTGTTCGCTTTTTCTTATAGCAAATATATATAGTAAAAGAATTTATATATTTTTTGTTTTTAAATAATATATTTTTAACTATACTTAAAAGACTAACCAATTGGTTAGTCCTATATACATATTTGGTGCTTGTGGTGGGACTCGGACCCACATGGCTTTTATACCGCTGGATTTTGAGTCCAGTGCGTCTACCAATTCCGCCACACAAGCATTACTACTAAATTATATAATAAATTTAGTAGAATGTAAATATTTATTTGTTCTTTTTTATAAACATTGCATCACCGAATGAGAAAAATCTATATTTTTCTTCTACAGCATGCTCATAAGCATTCATAATATTTTCTTTACCTGCAAGTGCTGATACTAACATAATTAATGTTGATTTTGGTAAATGAAAGTTTGTTATTAATGAATCTATTCCTTTGAATTCGTAGCCAGGATAAATAAATATATCAGTCCAGCCATTACATTCTTTAAATGTGTTATATTTACTCATTATGGTTTCTAATGTTCTAGTGGTTGTTGTTCCTACTGCCACTATACATCTATTTTCTTCTTTAGCTTTATTTAATATATCTGCTGCTACTTTATTCATACTATAAAACTCACTATGCATTTTATGTTTAGTTACATCTTCAACGTTTACTGGTCTAAACGTTCCTAATCCTACGTGTAATGTTATATAACAAACTGTTACTCCTATATCTTCTATTTGTTTTAATAATTCTTTAGTAAAGTGAAGTCCAGCAGTAGGAGCAGCAGCACTGCCTATATTTTTGGCATACACTGTTTGATATCTTGATTGATCATCTAACTTAGTCTTTATATATGGTGGAAGTGGCATGGTGCCTAGTTTATCTAATATTTCATAAAATATTCCATCATAAATAAATTCAAAGTTTCTAATTCCTTCATCATTTACACCTGTACATTTTGCTTTTAATAGACCATTTCCAAAAGATACAATTGTATCTTTATGTATTCTCTTCGCAGGTTTTACTAAACATTCCCAATTATTACCATCAATATTTTTAAGTAGTAGTACTTCGATAATCGCACCAGTATCCTCTTTTTCTCCTATTAATCTAGCAGGCATTACTTTGGTATCATTTAGTACTAGTACATCACCTTTATGTAAATAATCTACTATATTATAAAATTTTTTATCTTCTAATTTACCAGTATCTCTGTCCATCACAAGTAGTCTTGATTCCTCTCTATGTTCAAGTGGTACTTGTGCTATTAGTTCTTCTGGTAAATAATAATCAAAATCATCAGTCTTCATTGTATTCCTTCTTTCTCAAATATTATATAACAAATCAAAAAAAAAAGAAAGAACAAACATTTAATTTGTTCTCATAATTACTGAATAGTAACTGTACCTGTGGCATAAATAATATTATAATTATCAGTAACATCATTACTACTTGAATCCTTTATTCTAGCTGCACTAGCATTAATAGTTCCAGTACCGACGTTATAGTTCCGTGTAGATAAATGTACATGACTAATAGAATGACCTGAGACTAATCCGCTAGCAGTTACTTTTGAGATATCACTAACTACATTTCCACCATGTGCGATAGTTTGAGCAATTGGGGTAATAGTTACATCTTTTTTAGCTATATTACAAGTAATGGACTTAGCTACTTTTGTACCATCAGGCCATTTGTAGTCACTCTTTAATTCTGCAATTACAACATAATTTCCTGCATTAGTTCCTGTATTATTTGTTAATGTATACTTAGCATTAGTAGTTATCAATGTACGACTACTGCCATTATAAGTAAGAGTATTGCAAGTAGGAACACTAACACTAGTATAACTACACGCAGAAGTACTACTAGTACTTCTAGTATTGGTTTTCTTATTACCAGTAGATAATTCTACTTTCATCGTAGCACTAAAGTTTTTATTTAAAAGTGTTTCTTGATTATAACTACCACTATTTGCGTTACAAGTACTAAGATCTCCTGTACAACTTTCTGCTAAATAAATAAGTAATGTATATTTATCTTCATTAGTAGTTAATCTTTCCTGTGTATTTGTTAAAACTAATCTATTATTTTTCATGGAATCAAACTTTGGAGAAAAACTACCACTACTAAGTAAAGCTTCTTCTTTATATAATTTCCATTTGAAATATTCACTTTTAAGTTCACAGTCCATACTTATATTATTAAGAGATATATCCATTATTGTATTATCAGGATTTGTTGATGTACCAGATAATTTAAAATCTATTTTTAATATACTTTCATTGGTACTATCAGGAGTTATTTCTGTTTTATCGTCATTTATTGGTAATAACTTACCAGTACTAGTAATTGTAGCACTACTACCATTAAGATAAGTTATATTAGCTCCCAGTGTGGCGGTACCAATATTTATGCCTATTGGATTAAAGGTATCAATATTTATTGCAAAAGTAATTCCAACAGCGCCAAGAGCTATTACAACTGTCATCGCTATAATAAACTTTAAATTACTCTTTATTAAATTTTTATATTTCATAACGTCACCTATTTTCAATATAATTATATAATAAATAGTAAATTTAATCAATAATAAAATCAATATTTATTGTAAAAGAAAGAAGCCTATTTGGCTTCTACAATTAATTTTAATGCTGTACGTTCTTCCCCATCTATTGATATATCAATAAATGCTGGTGTACAAACTAAGTTTTTACCTGATGGAGCAACAAAGCCTCTTGCTATTGCTACTCCTTTAATTGCCTGATTAAGAGCACCGGCCCCTATTGCTTGTACTTCTACTATTCCCTTTTCTCTAAATACATTAGCAAGAGCTCCTGCTACTGAATTGGGATTTGACTTAGATGAAACTTTAATTGTTTCCATATTTATTTTATCATTCCTTTCTTCTACACTAAAATATATGTATTAAGAAAAAAATAATAACAAAAAAGTGGTTATACTTTACCACTGTTTTTCTTTCTATATAAAAAATATGTAACAATTGTTAATATAGCAAACACTACAAAGCCTATTATTTGAAAGGTACTAAATGTCTTTGCTTTAGTAGGTTCTTCATATTTAACAGTTTTTGAAACTGTTAACATTATATCAACATTATTTGAATTATCTATTGTCCATGTGTATTTATTACCATTTACTTTTTTAGCATTATTATTTAGTACTTCATAATTACTAATTACATTGATATCAATTTTATTAGAATATAAACAATAAAATCCACCACTTAGTTTAATATTATAATATTCATCAGTTTCATCAATATAATGGTTTTCAAAGCACTCATTAATTACTCTAGCCTTATCAATATTATTTCTATAAGTATATGTATAATTATAATTTATTCCATTATCAGTTTCTGTTATATCCTTATTATATAAACTATCGCCACTAACTAAAGCAGGTACATCTTTTTTAATAAGTGTATAAAACAAGTTTAAGCCAGTATCACCATCTTCAAGTTCATATTCATTTTTATCTACACTACCACTTATACTCTCACTAACTGAATTATTATCAATAGTCAAATTATAATTTATAGTACACCCAGTCAATAACATTAATAAAGCAGTTAAAATGAAACATTTTTTTATTGATGTTTTAAATAACATAAATTTGCCTCCTTTTTATTTTTATTTATACCAAGAGCCATATGCTGTTATATATTCAGTATCAATAGGGTATTCTTTATTTGATACTTTATTTCCGCTATTACCTTCAGTAGTATAAACTTTACCATCTCTAACTGCTCTTACTATTCCAACATGATCAGAACATTGTGTACTACCATTCCATTTACCATAGATTTTTCTACAATGACAGCCAGCCATACCAGGAGCCCATTGAAACCAAACAACATCGCCCTTTTTAGGAGTATAATTTCCACCATATGCTTTTGATTTATTAAAGCTTACGCCCTCCTTGCCATTTCTAAATGCCGGCCATAACCCACTAGCAGCTCCATCATTAATAGAGCCAAAAGTTCTTAAATAACTATAAATCGAATTTCCATCATCCATTTTTGTATTTTTTAATACCCATGTGGTAAAATAAGCACACCAAGCTTCACCAGAGCCACCACCATATTTTGTTCCATCTGTTTTGTCAAGTTCACTAAGAGCTACATTAATCATTTTATCAGCAGTAGTACCACCAGAAGTACTTGAAGACCCTCCGCTATTTCCATTATTTTGTTTTTGGCTAGCCTTTTCAGCAGCCTCTTCAGTCTCTAATAACTTATCATATTTTTCAATGTTATCCGTACCAGCACTAATTTTTTTAACTATATTAATACACAAAGTATAATCACCGCCAAGCTTAATGCCAGCATCGCCAAGTATACCCATAACAACACTAACTAACCATGGAGTGGCAAAAATAAATACAGCATACATAATCCTTTTTCCTACAAGTTTCATACTTTTTACTTGTTCATCTTCTTTATTAATAACTACAGCCTTAGTAAAATCAATCATTAGCATTATAATTAAACCTATTGGTATAACAACTGCTAGTATTTCCCAAAATAAATAGCCAAAATATAATACTCTAAGGAACGTTGGATGTTTACAAGCATCTAGTAAAATATACATAATATCACCCTAATCTAAGTATACCTTATTATTTTCTTTTTATCAAGAAAAAAGAGAAACTTTCTTAATGTTTCTCTATGTGTATTAGTCCATCATATACTTCTTCTAAAGCTCTACCTATATTCTTTTTACTCTTATATTCTTTGATAGGCTTTTGATAATATCCTGTTCTAGTCATTTGTTTAGCCCTATCAGAAACAATATACACAAGAGCATACTTAGAATCTACTATATTTAATATTTTATCAATAGATGGATAAATCACACTATCACTCTCCCTCTCTATTAATAGAATACACTACTAAATAAATAATTACAATACTATTTACATAAATTTGACAAACTAATTTTGTTCATAATAAAAGAGACTCTAATTAGAAGTCTCTATCTCTTAAAAATGGTGGAATATCTAAATCATTGTCCATATCACCAGTTGCTTCTCTATAAAGATCTTCTCTTCTAGTAGAGTCAAAACTATGATATAGTGGTTCACTTTGATTTTCAAATCCTGTTGCAATAACTGTAACTATTACTTCATCATTTAAGTTTTCATTTATTACTGCGCCGAAGATAGTATTTATATCTGTATTAGCAGCAGTTCTAATTACTTCAGCAGCTTCTTCTACTTCGAATAAAGTAAGTGAAGCACCTCCAGTAACATTGATTATAGCATCTGTAGCACCATTTATTGAAGTTTCTAGTAATGGCGATGATACAGCTTGTTTAGCGGCCTCTACAGCTCTATTTTCACCTGAGCCTACGCCAATACCAATTAATGCATTTCCTCTATCTTTCATAACGGCTTTAACATCTGCAAAGTCTAGGTTAACTAGTCCTGATACAGCAATTAAATCTGATATTGATTGTACACCTCTATGTAGTACATTATCTACTTCTCTAAATGCTTCAAGCATTGGAGTAGATTTATCGATTAATTCTCTTAATCTATCATTAGGTATTACGATTAAGGTATCGACATGTTTTTTTAATTCATCAAGTCCAGATATAGCTTGACTCATTCTCTTCTTTCCTTCAAAACTAAATGGTTTAGTAACTATACCTACAGTTAACGCTCCTAAATCTTGTGATATTTCTGCGATAACAGGGGCAGCACCAGTACCAGTTCCACCTCCCATACCACAAGTTATGAACACCATATCAGCACCTTTAATTGCTTCTTCTATTTCTGCTTTAGACTCAAGAGCAGCTTCTCTACCTATTTCTGGATTAGCACCAGCTCCTAGTCCATCAGTTAATTCTCTACCTATTTGTAATTTTATTGGAGCTAAAGAATTATTTAATACTTGAAGATCAGTATTTGCTACAATAAATTCAACGCCCTTTAAACCAGACTCTATCATTCTATTGACAGCGTTACAACCGCCTCCACCTACTCCAATTACTTTAATTTTTGCTAACTGATCCATTTCTAAACCAAACATATTATTCATTTCTAATCCTCCTTAGTACCAATAAAACTTCCAAATATTTTGGTGATCTTCGTTCTGTCCTTTTTATTCTTATTATTTGGATTGATAAGAAGTTCTTCATCCTCTCTATCTACCATTGAGTACTCTTTCCCCCTAGTTTCCATCTTATCGGCAAAATATTTTATCATGCCTACTGCTGTAGTATATTTATTATTTCTTACTCCAAGAGTATCTTCTGTATATATTATAACATCTTTTCCAAAAATTTCATATACTAAATTTTTAAATGCCCTTATTTCAGTTAATCCTCCTGTTATTACTATATAAGAAATGTTTTGTTTTGTCAATAGTAATATTTGTTTACGAGCGAGATTTAATATTTCTACTATTCTATCCATTACTATTTCAGTAACTTCAATTTGATTTAATTTTATTTCTTCACCAGCAGTATTTTTTACCATGTATATATCATTTAGTGCTATAAATCTTTTATGACTAGAGGCAAATTTTTCTTTAATTACTCTGGCATCAAAGATATTTATATTAAACATATAAGCTAAATCTTTATCAATATTAGTTCCACCTAATTGTATAGTTTCAGTATTCATAATGCATCCTTTATTATATACTGATACATTGGTAGTTTCATGACCTATATTAATTATAGCTCCAACTTTTTTATCTAAAACATTATTTTTTACTTCATAGTAGTCTCCAACACCTGATATTGTAATATCTGCGACTTCTAGCCCAGCACCTTCCATAATAGATAGTACTGAGTAGATATTCTTTTTTGGAGCAGTAATCATTATTCCTTTAACTTCTAGAACTTTTCCAGTCTTGCCACATGGCTTTGTTTCTGGCTTTCCATCTATTAAAAAGACTAATGGTATTACTGTTATTAATTCGTAGTCTTGAGCTATTTTAGAATATACTGATTCTTTTATTACTTTATTTATATCTTCAGTAGTAATAAGTTCATCTTCGTCTATTATATTAGTACTTCCTGTTACAAACATAAACTTTGCATTGTAATCGGGAACTCCTACAACTACTTTTTTTATATTAATACCTAAATAATTGTTAACTACTTTAATTCCATCTTTGATAGCATTAATAGCTAAATTAGGATCGACAATTAAACCTTTTCTTATTCCTTTTGCTTTTTCTTCGTGAGCATATAATATATTTACTTTTTCTTTAAAATATTCTCCCACGACAAACTTAATTGTATCGGATCCAATATCTATTGAAGTATATATTTTTTTCATGATATCGACTCTCCCTAAAATGATACAATTTAATTATAACAAAAAAAGAAAGAATTGTATATATTTTCTTTTCTTTTTGTTTATTTTTTTTATTTATTTCCTCTTAAGTCTTGGTCTTAAGAGACATAACATAGCCTAAGGTCTACGTTATGATAGTTTTTTTAGTTCTTTTTGTTTTTGGATGTTTGTTTCTATTGAAACCCTTTGTACTAGGCTTAAGGCAATCATTAAACATATTGTATATGATCCACCATAAGATAAGAATGGAAGTGGTACTCCGGTTAATGGTATTACTCCGGTTACTCCGAGTAAATTTATCATTATATGAAGAAGTAAATAAACAAATACGCCATAACATATTAGACTATTCTTTAGATTACTTGCTCTTCTGGCTATTTGAATTATTCTAAATAATACAAACATATATATTAAAATGATAATAATACCTACGATTAAGCCCCATTCTTCTACGATAATAGGAAATATAAAGTCAGTATAAGATTCTGGTAAATATAAATACTTTTGAGTAGAGCCTCCTAGTCCCTGACCTTTTATACCGCCATTTTTAAAGGCTATAAAACTATTACATAACTGATAACCAGTTTTTTCTTGATATCTATCGCAAGGATTAAAATAGTTAAATCTATCTAATTGATACGACTGAAGAAATTTACCTCCAGCGACTATTAGTACTAGAACTACGAGAAGAATACCTCCAATAAAGATTTTGTTAAAGATACTTCTACTTTTCTTTTCCATAGGAGTGGCATAGAATATAGCAAGAGCTATTAATCCTATTATAACAGCAGTTCCCATGTCTGGTTGTAGGGCTACTAATACCGCTATTATTACAATAAATATCATTGGTTTAATTATATTCCACTGATTATCTAGTTTATCTTTATTTTTGGAATAATAAACTGCTAAATATATTATTATTATTATTTTAGCAAACTCAGAAGGCTGAATAGCAAAAGGACCTATCTTGTACCAACTGACTGCTTGGTTGGCAACATGTCCATAGAATATTAATCCAATTAAAGCCAGTATTATTGTACCAAGTAATACTTTATCTATTTTTTTATAATTTTTAGTAGGAAAGATAATTACAAAAAGAGAAGCAATTAATCCCACTCCTAAAAATATAGCTTGTCTAAAAAAGTAATGATATGGGCTATAATTATAACGCATGTATGATTCCATTGAAGAAGCACTAAGTATCATTATAAGACCAAAAATAAAAAAGATAATTGTTACTATTAATAATGGTTTATCTAATTTTGATAATATTTTCTTCATATCATCACATCCCTATTATTATAATAGCATATTTTTATCTTTTTTTAAATCTATTTTTTATCAGTTTACATATTTTATCTATATCTTTTATTTTTTTAATATTACTAAAGAAGTATTATTTATATCTATTTTCTTTAGTAATTCTAAGAATTCTTCCATATTTAAACTATCAATTATTTCAATAGGATTATCTTCAAGATGTTTATTGTAAATAATATTATCGATAATGATATCTCCTACTGCTTCAGCATTTTCATAAGCAAATACTTCATTACTTATAAGTACTTTTTTCTTTCTATTAAAGTCTTCTTCATTTATCTCTATATTATTTAATTTATCTTTTATTTTGTTAATGTAGTCATCATACTTATTAGTTTCATTCATAAGTGATATTAAAATATGGGTATCACAGTTAATTAAATTAACATAAGTAGTATTATTTATAATACCATCTTTCTTTAACGTCTCATCAAGCTCTGATGTTTCATCAAAGAGAATAGTAAATAAGATATATAAATATAAATGTAATTTTCTTCTGGTAATTTTAATATCTTTAATTGGTAATTTTATAGTATAGGCTATTTTAGGTATATTAGTTTCTACTTTAACTATTTCTTTTTCTTTTACTACTTTGTCTTCTTCAGTAAACTCTTTTATCTTGATACTACCCTCTTTAGAAAATTCTTTTTTACTTTGATTTTCTTTAATAACATTCATTATTTCTTCTGAATCAAAGTTGCCAGTAATAACAATAAACATATTAGAAGGATGATAAAAAGTATGGTAGCAGGTTTCTAAGTCTTCTTTTGTTATACTTCTTATATCTTTAGTAGTACCTATAATACTATCTTTATATGGATTGGTTTTTAGAGTATTCTTTCTTACTTTTTCTTCGAGAATACTCATTGGTCTATCATCATACATATGAATTTCTTCAGATATTATATCTTTTTCATTTTCTACTGATTCATCAGTTAGATAAATATTTTGAACAAAGTTTAATAAATATTCTATATTTTCTTTTAGAGACTCTGTAGCATAGAATAAATATGTTGTATTTTTAAATGTTGTATAGGCATTGCAGACCGCTCCACTTCTAGCAAAGAATTCCATTGGTTGGGGATCTTCTTTCTCTGCAAATACTTTATGTTCTAGAAAATGGGCTATTCCTTTAGGAAAAGTAGTCATCTTATCACTATTTATTGGTACAAATTCATTGTATACAGATCCATATTTAGTAGTAAATGTTACATAATTAGAATGAATGGTATCTTTGGTATATAAATATACTTCTAGTCCATTATCTAATTTTTCATAAAAGATATCTTCTTCTACACCTTTAATTCTAATTTTCTTCATGTTCTTCCTCCTTATCTTCTAGAGTAAGGATGGTATGAAGACTAACTTTCTTACTTACTTTTACTATGTCTTCTTTAGTAATTTTACTAAAATTATTTATTCTTTCTTCCATATCATCTGAACCCACAAGTACTCTAGATAATGCTGTATTTATTATTCCCATTGGAGTATCTGATGATGCTTTAATTGAGGATATAATAGTATTTCTAGATGACTCTATTAATTCATCTGATACTTTACCATTATTTATATCTTTTAAACATCTTCTAATTAATTTAATAGCGGGTTCAATATTTTTCTTTTCTACTCCAGAGTTAATTAGAAGAATATTATCATAAGCCTTTACACCCGAATTTATGTAGTAGCAGTAGCCTTTATCTTCACGAACCTTACTAAAAAGTACTGAGCTAGAAGATCCTCCAAGTATCTCACTATATAACTTTATAGTATATTTTCTTTCAAAATCGGTTAAATTATTTAAACTACATAGTAGTACTAACTGAGACTGACTAACTTTCTCATACTCATGATATTTTACTATTCTCTTTCTTGGAACTAGTTCTGGAATTATAAGATTTTTATGTTCTTTTTTAAAAGTATTTACTTTAAAATATTCTTTAAATATTTCTTTTATCTCACTAGGAGAAAAGTCTCCTAGTACAAAGATATCTATTTGATCTTCACTTATTACTTTTTTATAATATTCATATAATTCTTTACCACTTATATCATCTAAATCTTCTTTTTTACCATAAGGATTATATGAATATGGTTTATCCTTCATCTTTTCCATTAATTTCAACATAGAATATTTAATCTTATTATCCTTAAGACTATTTATTTCTTGATATAATCTATTTTTTTGTTTATCTATATTAACAAATCTACCTTCTTTTACACAAGGATTAAATATTAAACTTAGGAAAAAAATAATAGATTCTTTATTCATATCTTCTTCCGTATATTTTTCATTTAGAAATTTAGTTTGAAAAGATAAATCACTAAATTTACCTATTCTAGATATACCTGAAGATATTTTTATATCATATAGTCTTTCACTTTCTATAATTAGTTCTCTTTCGGTTTTATAATCATTATTAGAATCTAGTAATATCATTTTCAATAGGTTTCTTTTAGTGATTTCATCTTCTTTTATCTCACGATAAAAGTTAACATCTACTGATATTGTTTTAAATTTATTTGTTTTAATAAAATGTAGGTTGTATGCTCCCATATTATGTGATTCAATATTCATAATTCACCTCTTCCCCTATATTATAACCTAGTTTTATATTTTTAAACAAGTTTCTAAGGCTAAAGTTATTAAATTATCAAGACCCTGTTCTCTTTCTAAACTAGATAATTTATTACTTGATAAAAAACTATCACTTACCATTAAGACAGTACTAGCTCTTTTACCAAGTAATTTAGCGTTAGTAAATAAAGCAAATGACTCCATTTCTACTCCTAGTACTGAGTACTTACTTACTTTGTCTTTAAAATCATTATTTTGTTCATAAAAGACATCTGATGAATATATATTTCCTTTATTTACTTTTATATTTAATGTCGCCGCTGTACTTTCTATGGCACTATTTAATTCAATACTGCCATTAATATTAATATTTGGATAATTACATAAAAATTTACCATAATTAGAATTAGTAACTGAGTTTGTTACTAATACTATATCTTTTAAATTTAAATTGGTATATGCACCCATAGTACCAATTCTAATTATATTATTTACATCATATTCTTTAAATAATTCATAAGAGTATATTCCCATACTAGGATTACCCATTCCTGAAGGAAATACTGTTATTTTTTTACTTTTATAGTATCCTGTATAGCCAGTCATTCCTCTAACATTATTAATAAGTTTAGCATTGGCTAAGAATTTTCTGGCTATATATTCACATCTTTTTGGATCACCAGGCATTAATACAGTTTCTGCAATATCATCTTTATTACTTTCAATATGTACGCTCATATTAATCTCCTATTTTTCAATACTTATGCTATATGCTTTAATACTATCTAAATTTAAAGTATCATTTAGAGTAAACTCTACTTTAAATTCTTTATTCTCTTCTAATTTATTAGTATCATTAAATTCATACTTTTCTTCAGTTAACTTAGTATCATTATCTCCATATAAAGTTACTACAATAGACATATTTTTACTTTCACTAGTGGTAGTAACATTTCCAGTAAATGTAATTAAAGTATCAGCATTAGTTATCTTAATGTTGTTTATAGTTTCAGTATCTAATTTTAATTCATAATTAGTTTTAGATAATTCAGTCTTAGTAACTTCAGTATAAGTATCAATATTTTCTATATCAATACTTTTAGCAGTATTAACATATACAAGTATATTATTATCTGAAGTAACATATCTTATACCATTAATAGGATTATTCTCATCTACTTTACTTAGGGTACTTCTGCATGCATCTTCAGTATTTTTATAATATACGCATATTATATTAGCCACTTCTTTGTAAATATCTTCAGTAACTAATCTATTATCTTCATTCATAGTAAATTCTAATTCAGTACCCATAGTATTAACATTTAAATTAACTATCTTATCATCTTTTTTATAGTCAATTACTAACGAAGTACCATTTACTTTAGAACTAAATGTAACATTATCATTTAAATATCTATTTGCTAAAGTACTATTATTTAAACTATTAGATATATCATTTAATGTAATATTATTATTAGGCTTCTCTACAGGAGTAGTAGTATCTTCTCTCTTAATAAACTTTAAATACAAAATAAATAGTATTGCCCCAATTAAAAACACTAATAATATATAAGCAAGTATAGTATCCAATTTTTCTCTTTTTCTAATTTTCTCATTCATTATCATTTCTTGTTCATTCATTTTAATTACCTCTTTTCTTTCTTTTTACTATTCTATTACTATTTGATATGGAAGACCATCTTGGCCATCTCCATAACTAAGATCGTTAAATTTAACATTAGCATTTAAATATACTACTGGTCTAAACAATCCAGAATCACCTGTCGATCCAAGACTAATACCTCCATCTGAATTAAGAAGTAAAGCGGAACCATTATCAGAATTCATAAATAACTCTGGATCAGTATTACTTTTATATAACCATGCTCGTCTTCCACAGCTCGCTATATCATCCATAGTGCTTATTCCGCCACAAGTAGCAGCAAAATCAGATGTATATCCATAATCTGCAATATCCATTATACCAACATGAATATATCCATCAGTTGAATCATCATCCGTAGTAGTGGCAAGCTGATAAAAATTTTCAAGAGCATTACTACTAGTTATAAAATTAGACATTGAATATAAATATTTTGGAAAAGATGCTATCATACTTTTGGTTTCACTATTTTTTAAATAATTATTTTGCAAATCAGTTAAAAAACTACTATCATATGAATGAATATCTGCAATCACTGAACATGATTCGCTTAATGTATTATTCCAATAAGCCGAACAATCTGGTTCCACATTACTAAGCAATTTTCCTATTGTTGTATTTTTCCAATAAGCAGTACCAGCCAAATCCATCGGTACAGCTGTTGTGCTTATTGGTTCATCTCTAATTATTTTAAGTTTTCCATTAAAAACACCAATTATTCTCCATATTTCGCAATTAGTATCTGGATATGCATCGCAGTTAAAAGATATATAGTTTTTTGGATATTCACCATAATATCTTAGGTTACCACTATCTTCTTCCTCAGTAATACCACCGTTTTTATCCATCATTAAATTTTCCGAAGATGCTATCGAGTAAACAACATCACCATTTTGCATTGTGTAATCCTTATTGTTAAGATATAAATTAGTTATATGTTGTACAGCATTTATAGTATTGCTACCCTCACTAGCACTAACATTAATTGTAGCCTTAAACTCTTTATTCATCATATTAGCATTATTTTCTGTATTGCCATCTATATAGATATAGAAGGTAAAATCAGCACGTGTATCTGTTAATCTACTTGAACTTAATGAAATAGCACCACCACTAGAGGCACTACTAAAGTCACCTTGTCTAACTACTTGATTACCATTTAATAACACATACTTAAAACTTGCAACCTTTAATTCAGCCGCTATTGAAGTTATATTTAAAGTGATCGTGTAATCTATATTAGCACTTGTGGCAGTGCTTCTTTTTACTATTGAGAAACTAGTCTTTTCACCTTGATCATAAGTAAATACTGGTGCTAAACTAGTAGTATTAATTTCTTTACCATTATCAAATATAACATCTGCTATATTACCTATTTTAACAGTTAATTTTGTAGTATTAGGACTAGACCACGTAAGCCAAGCATAAGTACCAGTTCCTATTACTAATACTATAAGTAATGCTACTAATGCTACAATAAAATATTTATTATTCAATAATTTCTTTATTTTTTCACTCATAAAACATCTAGCCTCCATACTCTATAATTTAGTGTACTATAAAATCGCCATTTTTTCAAGATGTTTTCAAGAATTAATAATATTTTTTATTTTTAGACTACAGGCTAAAAATAACACTCTAAGACCTGAGGCTTAGAGTGACAAAAAGCAATAATATTTATTTAATAATTTTTACTGGATATATTAAATAAAAAATAAATTCATTAAATAAAAACTTGATTTTTTCTATTATATTCTTACCTTTTAAATCAATTATCTTCTCTTTAGATTTATTATGAAACTGATTAATATAAGAAATAATAGTTTGTATTTGGAAATATATTGTAAGTATTAGAAATATATAAAATACTACTGAAAAATATTTTATTTTAATAGATATCATTGAGGATATTAACATTAAAAATTCTAAGTTCATTTTATGTTTTCCTACTCTTTCAGTATGAGTACTTTTATATTTTATTATTATTTTATAGTTAACAAAAGATATTATACCCTCTAGTAATAATGGTATAACAATTAAAATACTTCTATTTATTATTAATAATATCATTACTGAAAAAGAATATAATTTATCACTTATAGCATCTAAGTATTTACCAAGTTTGGTATAAGCATTTAGTCTCCTGGCAAAGTATCCGTCAAAAAAATCAGATACTGCTCCATATATATAGAGTATAATTGCATATAAAAACTTTTCTTTACAAAATAAAATAAAACCTATTATTAGACTTATAATTCTAGTAATGGTAATTATATTTGGTATTTGTTTTATTATTTTCTTTTTCATGTCTATACCTCCCGTTATGATTATATCGTATAAAATCTTAAAATGCAACATAAGTTTAAATGAAGTGTCAAGTAATGATAAGGTAATTTACATATATTAATATTAATGTTATAATTAAGAAGATGAGAGGAATGATAAAATGCAAGGAATAGTACAAAAGATTATTGATTTATTTGGTAGTGGTATTGGTAAAGAGATTGCTGTATTTGTTATTTCGATGTTACCTATACTAGAATTAAGAGGAGGTCTACTGGCGGCTTCTATTATTGGGATGGATTTTATACCTGCTTACATTATAAGTATATTAGGTAACTGTTTGCCTATTCCATTTGTTCTTATATTCTTGGATAAAATATTTAACTGGCTTAAGAAGTTTAAGACTACTGAAAAGATTGTTGTTAAGTTGGAAAAAAAGATATTATCTAAAAAAGCACAAATTGAAAAGTATGGATATTTAGGACTACTACTATTTGTTGGAATTCCACTTCCTGGTACTGGTGCTTGGACAGGAGCAGGACTTGCAGTACTCTTAAGGCTAGATAAGAAGAAATCTTCTATTGCTATATTCTTAGGTGTAATACTTGCTAGTATTATTATGAGTATTATATCTTATGGTATATTAGATAAAATTATAAGATAAAAGTATAGTTTTTTGCTTCTATACTTTTTTAATTTATATTATCAAAGGTAATTTTGCCTAGATAGCCATCTTGCAGATCTTTTATTACTCTTTTGTATACTCTATCGTAGTCTGTTTCGCTATTACGGAAGGCTCCTATTTTTTTACCTATTTCATCTAAGATGTCTACTATATCTTCTATTTTAGTTAAACTATATCTATTTATAATGTTATCTGGATAGTCAGATAATAATTTTTTTATTATGTATATAGCAATATCTTCACTATCTAATACTTCCTCTTTAATAGCGGTCATACTGGCTAAGTTATATGCTACTTCTTCTTCATCTAGTTTAGGCCATAATATGCCTGGGGTATCTAATAGTTCTACTTTGTCATTAATTCTAATCCATTCTAGATTTTTGGTAACACCGGGTCTATTACCAACATTAGTGGCTTTTCTACCTACTAGCCTATTTATTAAAGTAGACTTTCCCACATTAGGTACACCCATTATTAGTATTCTAGCCTTTCTTTCTTTTAGACCTTTACTTTTTCTTTTGCTGTTTATTTCGTCTACTAGTGGTTTTATCTTATCAAATATTATCTTGGTATTAGGATTATTTATTAGGTCTATTGGTATTACGATGTAATCTTTATCTTCATAATATTTAATCCATTTGTTTGTTTTCCCGCTATCACATAAGTCTATTTTTGTCATAACAATAACCCTAGGTTTACCTTTAGTCATTTCTTCAATTTCTTTATTTTTTGATGAATATGGTATTCTAGCATCTACTACTTCAAATACTATATCAATTAAATCTATCTTTTCTTTAATCTCTCTTTTAGTTTTTGCCATGTGACCTGGGTACCACGAAATGGGAACTTTTGAAAAACTTTCTTGGCCACCATTATTTTTCTTTTCTTGTCTCATTTTTCTTTTTTGATACATGTCCATTTTAATCACTTCCTATCTTTTATATTTTTTATTTTCTATTTCTTTCAAAACTATCTTATTTTCATAATCAAAATATTCATATTCATAAGTACTATTTTTATAATAAACATACACATTGTGTAATCCATTTTTGTACCACACTGAATAATTAAAATTATCATCTTTAAATATTTGGTTTAATTGTGCCTCTATTTCAACATTTCTTTTATCGTATACTTCTTCTATTTTTAATGTTTCAAATTCACTTAACTTTGGGTGATTCGTTAAAGTTTTTAGAATTTTCCAACCATTTTTTTCATTTTTATTTAATATATTAAATCCAAAATCCAAGTATGATTTTGCCGCCAACCATGTTGTAGTTTGTGTGTGCAAAATAATACCTTTATGCTCTAATTCATTTGCAATTTCTAATATTTTTGTAATCAATGGCCTTGCTAAGCCCTTACCTTGATAGTCTTTTTTTATTGCTACCCAATCTACTGCACCATTATACCCAAACTCTTCTTTGCTTAGTAGGGATACAGTTGCAGTACCAACCTTCTCATTTGTTTTATCATCCACGATAAATATACATCTTTTATTTAACTCTTGAATGAATGTATCATAGAAATCATGAAATATCATTATTCCTTCTTCGATAGCACAAAATTCTCCACTCTCAATATGAATATTTATCCAATCATTCATATTCCCGTCTTTATAAAATTCAAAATGAAAACCATCAGGTAATGAATATTTTTTATAAATAGCTGTATCTTTATAATACATTAATAATTCATAATATTTTATTGTATTATCATAAGATTTCATTATTTATCCCCTTTACTTTCATTTAAATATTTATTATAAAATTCATCCATTGAAGAAATATATTTTTGATCTTGTATAACTCTAAATTTTTCATATTCTTTTTCTGCTTTTTCTACTGCTTCTTTATGAGATATACTGCCACTATTATTTAATACTTCTTTTCTTCTAAACTTTAATAAATCATCAGTTGCATTTATCCAATCCTTCATTGTCATAACATGTCTTTGTTTTGCTTCATCTTCAGCAAATACTAAAAACATATTTGTTAAATCTTTTAAATTATTCATTTCTTCTTCGTTTAAATAATTTTTTGCAATAACTACATCATATTTATATATTAAACCATCAGGAGAATTTTTCCAATTAGTTAGTCCCATATGTTCTTTATCTGAGTTTGCTCTACTATATATTAATTCGGCAGCAGTATGTCCACTTATAGCATAATGCAACTTATTTTGAACTATTTTAAAGAAAGTATAAGCTTCTTCTGACTTAGGATTGTAATCCGTTGCTGTTGCAATAAATAAATCAGTGATTTTTTGGTATGCCATTCTTTCACTTACTCTGATTGTTTTGATTCGTTCTAATAATTCATCAAAATATTTTGCATCATATTTATTTCCATTTATAAAACGTTCATCATTTAATACAAATCCTTTAATCATATATTCTTTTAAAACTTTTGTTGCCCATATTCTAAATTCAGTCGCTTTTTTAGAATTAATTCTATATCCCACAGCAATTATAGCATCAAGGCTATAAACTTCAGTATTATAATTTTTTTCGTCAGGTGCAGTTATTTCCATTTTGGAAACAACTGAATTTTTATCTAATTCGTTTTCTGCAAATATATTTTTTAAATGTTTTGATATTGCTGGTACACCAACATTGAAAACTTTCGACATACCTTTTTGTGATAGCCATAAAGTTTCATCTTTATAAATAGCATCTACAATAATATTACCATCACTATTTTTATATATAATTAATTTATTTTTTTCCATCAATAATCTCCTTTCCTTTATTTTTTCATAAGTCATACATTTATCAATTTAAATTAAAATTTATTAAAAAATGTCCCAAAATGTAAAAAGCATTTAGTAAAAATTTCTTTTATTTTCAAGTATTCAAGTGTATTTTTTCATAATTCTCCACTTACCAATTGATACTCGTAGATGGTAAACTTTTTTCTTTTTTATCCATTATTTTCACTTCCTTTTTTAGATAACCTTTTTTACACTTTTTACAACTATTTTTTATAATAATTTAGTTCTTCTAATTCTTTTATATTTTCTTTAACCCAGAGATTACCTGCAACCATTTTATTTATTTTTAATGATACTTTCATTTCATTAGTCGTAATATTCATAGTATTTTCAAGTAAAATACCTTTTTTCATTTCAAATTTTGTGATGTTTTTCCATTCTATTAAGCAGCAATCTAATATATTCCAGTTGCCTTCTACCGGAAAAATATGAATTCCTTTTTCATCAAACCCAAATAAGTATGATGTTGCTCTTTCTGACGCAATTACAATTACTGGACCAGCTGGTAAAACCCATTTTACTTTATAGGTACTATGTCCCGGCACAATATTATTTTTATAACTAAAATTTCATTTATTTAATTCTTCTTTTACTTTTTCTAAATTAAGCATATTTCTAATCTTCCTTTCATTTCATTATTTATTTGTTTCTTCTATTAATAAATCAAAATCTGATTTATATAATTTATCTTGTTTAACTCTATATTTTTCAAATTCTGTTAATGCTTTATCACAAGCTATTTCATGTGAGATTTTTCCAGCATCTTTTAATATATCCCTATCATCTGCAAGCAAAAACTTATCTATTCTAGATGACCAGTCTTCCATCGTCATTGGAATATGTCTTCTCGCCCTATTTTCAGCAATTTCTAAAAATGCACTAACAATTCCTTCTAAATCTCTTAACTCTTCTTTATTTAAATAATTCTTAGCAATTATTACATCTGATTCCATAATTTTACCATTAGGACTATTTTTCCATGAAGTCAAACCCATATGTTCTTTTTCTGAATTAACCCTATTATATATAAGTTCTGCTGCCGTTTGTTTTGATACAGCAAAGTGCATTTTATTTTGAACCCTTTTAAAGAAATTGATTGATATAGGAGATTTAGGATCATAATCTATACTTGTAGCATAAATGTCAGTTACTTTTTGATAAAATCTTCTTTCAGATAATCTAATTTCTCGGATTTCTTCTAATAACTTTTCAAAATAATCTTTATCAATAAATGAACCATTTTTCATTCTTTCTTTATCTAATACATATCCTTGAAT
>ERZ773224.740-NODE-740-length-44683-cov-4.716546_pt1 | contig 44683 bp, 37 predicted proteins | sample MGYA00580526_ERZ773224 | MGnify/ENA primary metagenome ERZ773224 (study PRJEB29015, sample SAMEA2737743) | human gut metagenome | biome: human gut; feature: human-associated habitat; material: faeces | place: China | collected 2012 ... | reverse complement strand
CTGCAACCTATTTTTTTACGAACAATTTCGGCGAAAGATCATTTGACACTCACCGAATTCTTATTTCTTTTTGTATGGTGAGTTGTCAGATCAAGTGCAAAGTTATGAATTCAGTCAATCGCATCCAATTGAGACTTTACTAACCTGGTCTGAGATTCAGACTGTTGAGTCACACCCATACCTTTGCTCCCGGAATTTTATCAATGCTCTCTCCGTTTGGGAGAAGACGCCAGAGAAGAACAGTGTTGTCTTTTGTTGCTTCTCTTCTTCCATAAAAGATGAGACACTCAAAATATATGTTGACTTCGATCATCTTTTCCCAGTTTGGCCGCCCTGTACCGGCCCCATTGATCACAGATACTTCTTTGACGGAGATTCATCAATTACAGCAGACCAATTGACTGCGGGTTTTAGAGTCGGCTTCCGAGCTATAGAGGAAGTCAGATTTACAATCGACCAGATCCTTGAGGAAGGCCTTGGCATAAATGACTCAATTGTTCTTTTTCGTGCTCTTAAACTCCTTAACATCTGTTAAGCTGCGCTAAAAAGCAGAACACTAACGAAGCCCCCAGAAATAGGGAATTGTTATTCGCGGAATACAGGCGATTTATTCTCCACCTGAGAAACAAAAGTGTTGCCTGGACAACGGTATTGGTTTTTGAAATTGCCTATCTTTAGAATTAGGTCATGTTGCCTACTCATTTTAGATGCGCAGACAGCATATGCTCAAAGGAGAATGGTATGAAAAAATCACTTCTGGCGTTGGCTATTTTAGCATCGGCCGCCACTGTTCCTGCTGTTAGTTACGCAGCCTCATCAGTATCAGTTTACGGTCTGATTGATTCCTATGTTTCCGTCAATAATGACAGCGGAAATGTTTCCTCCGGGTTGCATAGCGGCGGCTCTTCGGGAAGCTATTTTGGCTTTAAAGGTACCGAAGACCTGGGGCTTTGGGGTGGCTCTCAGGCAGTTTTTAAACTCGAGTCAGGCTTCCTCTCTGACGACGGTACCTATGCACAGTCCTTTGCAGGCAACACGAGCAGAATTTTCCATCGTGAGGCATGGCTCGGTCTTCGGAGCCCCAAGTTCGGCCAGATCTCTTTTGGACGCCAGTACACTCCTCATTTCCTGACATGGGCTATGTCTGATGTTAACGGACTGTCTCTTGGCACTGCGGCTTCCCCATTCTTCTTCCCGGGGGCTGGCGCGACGATGGGCGGCTCGGATCCGACACAAGACGATCTCGTGAGAGCCAATAATTCCATTTTCTGGGCTTCACCCAATTTGAACGGCTTCACCATCATGGGCTATGCCGCTCTTGGTGAAAATACGCGATCCAACGGAACAAAATCAAGCACTCAGGGGAACATTTATAACGTAGGCGTCAACTACGCGAAAGGTCCTCTTTTTGTTATGGGCAGTGTCCTTTACCAGAATCTTGGTAGATCCGCTCTTGACTTCCGCCCCTCTGGTCACGATACCTACTACGAACTTTCTGCCAGCTATGACTTTGGGGTGACTAAGCCGGCAATCCAGCTTGAATATAAAAACGGTGAAGATACAACGTGGAGCCAGGACTTCTTCCTGGTTCAAATCGGTACTACCACTCCTATGTTCGGCGGTCATTTGAATACCACCGCGGCTTACTATAAGAATCAGACGCTTTCCAAGTCGGATGGCTATAGTTTCGGTGCCCGTTTCGATTACAACCTTTCCAAGAGAACCATGGTTTATATCGGAGCTGAGGCTCTGATTCAGGAAGCGAATGCCCAGTTCTCTATTGAAGCCGGTCCGGATAGCTCTCTCCACTACCCGACTTCAGCCCCTGGCAATGATGTACAGCAGGTTTTCTTTGGCATTCGCCACTCGTTCTAATCGCCATTCAGTGATATCTGCCTAATATACAAAAGGATGCCCTCTTACGAGGGCATCCTTTTGATTTGATACTAAATTTAAAACTACGGTTTACTTATCGCTGCTGTTCACCGTATCAATGACATTCTTTACAGCCAGAATTGCGGGATTGTCGTTAGGCAGCTCAAGCAAGCTTCTCCCTTTCCTATCAAACTGCTCAACAACCGGATCAAGAGGAATAACACCATAGACAGGGAGATTGAATACACCCTTCATATCAGCTGCCGCGTCATCATTGGGAAGCCTATTCAGTACCACCCCCATTCTCTCACATGCGGGAACATAACCGTCAGAGACTAACTTCTCAATGCTTTTTACGGTCTGCTGTCCACGGAAGGACGTGTCTGTAACCAGCAGAAGCGTATTCACATGATCAGTTACTTGGCGATTTATTTGTTCAAGGCCCGCCTCCCCATCGATGACAATGGTATCAAACTGGTCAACCAGACGAGCCAAAGAATCATGGAGAAGATCGTTCACGGAACAGAAGCATCCCTTGGCATTCATATGCCCCATAGCCAAATAGGAAAATCCATCCGCTTCTTTTAGTGTGTTGACAATAAGATAATCCAACTCTTCGGCAACTTCAGTTTTTTCTCCTGCAGTCCCGTTCTCTGCTGCTTCCAATACCTTCTCTCGAATAGCTCCGATTGAGTTGCTGGTATCAACACCAAGCGCATAAAGCAATCCCATAGCGGGGTCAGCGTCAACAACCAGCAGTCGGCCAGTGTCCGGATCATCCTTTAAGACTTTTGTGAGCATAGTTGTAAAGGCTGTCTTTCCGACCCCGCCTTTACCACATACTGCAACAACCTTTCCCTGGATATGCTTAGTTTCCATGATTAATTCCTAGATGAAAATAATTGGTTTTAAAAATTCTGTCAGTTGACCCGGTCATTTTCTTTTTCTTCTTTCCGCCTCTTGAGACGTACTTTCGCCTCAATCTGCCGAACCGAAGCACAGGTTTTCTTGTCAGCACACTCACCGCAATGCCCCGCAAGCTGACAAGACTTATAGTCAAATCCGCGATCTTCCCAGACTTTTGATTTTATTGCAGTAATATTATCCGCAGTTGTTTTGGATATCTCGTGGATTTTACTGACTAAAGTTTCATTTCCAACTATCCACCAAAGGTCAACTGCATCAACTTCCTTGAATGCAGTATGGATTCTTTGCAGAAAAACGGAAGAAATGTACTCCAGTCCCTTTTCTGCAAGATCCTGTGTAACACGGGCCATGATCTGATCTTTGGACGATTTAACCATAAACCCAGGCTGATCCAAAAGTCGCTGATGCCTTTGAATAAACTGATAAAAAACTTCTGCGTTAATCGTTTTACCGTGCAAGACCGCTATTTCTGCAAAGGGTACAGTCTTACCCGATAATTCCGTGAGGTTTGCTCCAACAAGATGGATCGAATCCCCTGACGCTAACGACGAATTCGAGTACAGCAAATACCTTGCTGTGGGGATGGTTGGATTACCAAGATTAACGGCAGATTCACTTTCCAGAACCAATCCCGCTCCTTTGTTGGGGGAAACTATATTGTTCTGCAAGATAGGTAATTCTGTAGCACTTACATCCGATAAAACTTCTGAAAGTTGTGCAACTTCACTTTCAAGCGTACTCATAATAATTTCTCCCCAACCTTCTTACTACTGAGCCGAATGTTCCAAAGCGAATATTGCGGCTCCGAGCGCCCCGATAATCTGGGGGTTCTCAGGTAAATGAACCAAGGAAACACCAAGATGATGCTCAAGAGCAACAGCGAGAGCCTTGTTCTGTGCGCAACCGCCAGTTAAAGCAAGATCTTCCGTGAGTCCAACTTTATAAATCATGCCTTTGATGCGACGTGCAATTGATTCAGTCACACCCGCGCAGATGTCTTTCAAAGGTACGTTATCGTTAACTAACGAAATAACCTCTGACTCTGCAAAAACAGAGCATTGCTTTGAGATTTGGCAAGGACTATCCGATTGCAAAGCCAGCTCCGATAATTCAGTCAAAGACAATCCCAGGACACGAGCAATCACTTCGAAGAAACGACCCGTTCCTGCTGAGCAGCGATCATTCATCTGAAAGTCCACCACCCTGCCGCGGTCATTCAGAGCAATAACCTTGCAATCCTGCCCTCCAATGTCGACAATCGTTCTGACCGACTTAACAAGCTGATATGCACCCAATGCATGGCAGGAAATTTCAGAGATTTCCTCATTCTTTTTCTGAAACGCATTCCGGCCATAGCCAGTCGCAATCAAATAGTCTGGCTTGATATCAGGAGAAAGACCTGCGTTTTTACATGCAACTTCCTTGGCATGCTCAGCAGTCTTATCCGGACCGCCAAGTGAAGGAACAATAGACCAACCTAGTATCTTCCTGTTTTCGTCAATCAGGACAACCTTACCTGTCGTTGACCCAAGATCCAAACCTTCATAAATCGCCATGATCATTTCTCCTGATTTCTTAATTACTTAGCAGCGCCGTTTCCCACCGGCTTAAACCCTGCTGTTGAGAGGAAGTTGCTGATGTCGTTCTTCACGCGATCAAGAGGGGTATACCTCTCATCAAACAGGCTGGTTGTTAGGTTAAGAAGAGGAACTCCCATATCCCTGCACACCTTCTTAAGGAACTGGCCATTTCCTGATTTATCTTTATGCCCCATATGCCCAGGTGCAATAACGACATCTGCGTGGTAATCACTGATCATCTGAGTCAGGTCGTCAATCAGGACATCTACAAACCCACGTCCCTGCCTGATCATGGGGACTTCAAAAACAGCTCTCCTCGCAATGCCGTAGAACATCGCGTCCTCGTTGCTTGTATCAATCTTTTCATAAGGAGTCCACTGCTGGTCAGTCATTACAACCGTAGCATTCCATTCCTTGGCAAGCCATTCAGTCAGAGGACCATTCCACAGCGGATCAAGATCGGGCCACACGATACGGATCTGCTCATCCTTCAGCGGGCCAACATGATTTTTGACGTTTTCCTGCGCCGCGCCAAGAAGCTTCCGGGCAACAGCGGTACACCTCGGATCGCCTGCCGGGAGATGCTGGGTAAGAGGCCACATTACTTCAGGAACGATAAATCCCGGAAGCGGTGCAGGGGTCGCCTTCATACATTCATTAATCTGCTTCCAAATCTCGTACTGGGTGTTCGTCTCTTCCACAACCGCAGCGACTTTTTTAAAGTCGTATTTCGCGCCGGTAGTCTTTTCCAAGAACTTCACCATATCCTTTAACTGACCAGCGACATATTCAAAGTCTTTGGGTTCATGACCATATGTCGGATCAATCTGGAAAATCGGCACATTCCCGAAATAATCACTCTGCCTGTATGCCTCATGAAGCATCAGCTCTCCGTCACACGGCTCACCCATTGCAATGATAACGCTGGGCTTAACCAGAAGATGCTGCTCACATGCATACATTGCATAACGAATCAGAGAGCAAACATTCTGGTCGAGAGGGAACGAATCCGCCTTATAAGCATCGGCATAATTAGTGAACCCCAGGTGCATCATCAAATCAACGACAGGGTTGTAATTGACAATTCCCATGCCGACCAGGATCTCCGGCGCGTTGCCGTACCAAGTCACAGCAATGGGTTTCCCTTCGCGATATGTCCTAATTTTTTGTTTGTTCCAATCAATGAAGAGACCAAACAAATCTTCCAGAATAGGATTCCTTTGCTCCTGAGGGGCAGACTGCATCTGTCCAAGGATTCCTGTCAGCCTATCAACATACTCCTGGGTGCGTTCAGTACCGTCAAGCTTGGAAACATCAGTAACTGTATTGCTCATAATGGTCTCCGATTCTTTTAGATCCGATCTGCTTTAAGTGAATCAATGCTTTCCACAAAGGCCTGAATTCGAGTGCGAATCTGGCCTACCCCTTCAGGGTCATAGGTTGTTTCCAACTGAAGGTAAGGAATGTTGTTTTTCTTGGTCGTACCCAACATCATGAACTGCTCGAAAGCCTGCTGGTCACAGAATGCGATCCTTGTCGCGACTACGCCATCGCACTTGAAATCCTTGACCAAACGAACCAGTCGTTCCATTCGGTGTCCTTCTGTTCCCCAGATTCTCGGCTGCGGAACTTTCTCGAAGAAGTAATACCGAAGCACATTTTCAATCGGATCTCCCTCCTCCTTGATCTCAACTTCTGCAGAAGAGAGCCCGCTGCCAATAGTGTCGCAAACGACATATCCGCCTTGCTGTTCAATAAGATCCAAAATATCAGGTCTGTCAGCATGGAAACCGGAATACAGTATGCGGCAACGGGGCTTTACTCCTTCAGGATTCTCGGTGAGTTCGGAAATCAGCTCTGAAAGTTTCTGATTGACCACACTCCGGGGCAGGGAATTGACCGCAAGCAGAACCGCTGCAACCTCGGAACCATCAATCAGGATCTCTTCCCCCTTACGAAGGTCGTAAAGATGACGGATTAAGGATCGAGTCTTGTTGGATTCAACGATGACTTTTCTTAGAGCCTCTGGATCAAGAACGGTGTTAAAGCGCTTTTCTGACGCCTTGATCATCTCGTGAACCTGTTCTTTGAAATACTCGAACGCACGTTCGTCTCTATGCTTTGGAAAATAGATGAGGCTGTACGCAGGGGACTTGGGGTCACAAGCCTTCCAGTTATCATAGATACGGCGCATGTGATCGCAGTTATTAAACCAAACTGCTCCATCGAGGAAAGAGTACTTCCTTTCAAGAATCTCGTTAAAAGTTGCTCGGGTGAATTCGCAGGTCAAAGGTTTAAAGTACGCATCAGCAAGTTCGGTTCCGTCAGCGGTATTTCCGCGGAGAGAGAATCCCATGCATCCCATAGCTTCAAGCAACTCTATTGGGGTGTCAGGATAAAACATGCCGATAACTTTGCCTCCGTTCTCCTTGAATTTCTTAATTTCAGGATTGATAAGTTCATTAGCGATTGACTTAAACCAATCGAGAACAGGGGTGTTTTTATTTCTTTCCATTGCAACTCTCCTAAAGAGTTCTCTTACCTGACTTTATGTCTCTGAAGAGAATTAACAGCTTGTTTTAACAGCTACAAACTTCAGGATCTGATCGGATGAAAGCTATGGCTGGGGCCAAAGCTGTTTACCATAGCTACGCCTAATCACCTAGATGTATAGAGTATTACTCAATTTGACTTATGTCCGTTGTCCAGACAACACTTTCGTGAAGTGAGAGAAGCGCAAATCCGCCCGACTAAAAAATCAAAAAAAGGGATGACAAATCAGTTTTTTCAGTTAAAATTGAGTCTTCATTACAGCAGAGGAAGTAAAGGAACTCAGTTTCTACAGAACCCAACCTGGTATCCACTTCAGAAATACTTGAATCGGATAGGAAGGTGGAGCACCTGTGGTTCTGGTTATCAGACTATGGCAAAGGAAGACCTTATTGAAATGGCCGGGCACGTACTTGAAGTGCTGCCCGATTCCCGTTATCGCGTGAAGCTTGAAAACGGTCACGAACTGATCGCCTACACGAGCGGCAAGATGCGCAAGAACCACATCCGCATTCTGGCCGGCGACAAGATTTCGCTTGAACTCTCGCCCTATGACCTGTCGAAGGGCCGCATTACCTTCCGCTATATCGAAGGCCGCTCTCCGACTTCCGCGGCTCCTGGCGCTGCTCACGGCAACAACAACCGCCGCCGCCACTAAGCCGATGGCTCTCCGGTGAGTTCTGCCCGGAATGCAAAAACCCTCTGTCTGAAGGATTGTCCTTCGCGCAGAGGGTTTTTCTTATGAGGCGACTCAACGCCCGGCGCTCAGATTTCGGCGATGATCCGCAGCAGCTCCGCGTGCGTCGCGATCACATGCCAGGATTCCTTCCCCTCAGGCTTCACGAAGCCATCGCGTCCAAGCCGCCTCATGAAAACAACGAGCGGGCTCCAGAAGCCCTGCATGTCGTAAAAGTACGTGGGCTTATGGTGATAGCCGAGCGTATAGCCGGCGAGCGTGGAGAAGGCCTCGTCAAGCGTCCCGATCCCGCCGGGGAGCACAATCAGGATATCCGATCGTTCCACCATGACCCGCTTCCGCTCGGACAGGTCATCAACGAGAATCTTCTCGTCAAGCGCCGTATGCGCGCGGCCCCGCTCCTCAAGGAGTTTCGGCACCACACCGACCAGGCGGCCTCCCGTCTCGTGAGCCGCGTCAGCCACAGCCTTCATGAGACCGAAATCCGTTCCGCCATACACCATCGTCTTTCCGGCTTTTCCGATCGCCTCACCGATCGCCCTGCCTTCATTCAGGTACTTTGGATCGATCTGAGAGGAAGACGAGCAGAAAATCCCGATATTCTTCATAGCTGCACCCTGGATTGACCGAACGGAATCCGTCCGGGTCATGAAAATGTCAACGATTCAATATACGGCAAACACCCGGCTAAGCCTATACGCCTATCAGGTTAATTTCTGTAGTGCAGATCAGCCTTTAGCCGGATTGAATCAGACAGAGGAGGACTGGCTCACGCCTGTTTCCCAGCGCTGTGTACCTCCTGATGGTTTTCAGTCTATCCCGGTTCATCAGAGGATCCGCAAAAATATCTTTTTAAACTGCCGCCCGGCGGCTGAATAAATAAGAAAAAACCCCGGATGCCTGAGGCATCCGGGGCTGAATCTTGGTGGGCGCTAAGAGGCTCGAACTCCTGACCCACGCCGTGTAAAGGCGTTGCTCTACCAACTGAGCTAAGCGCCCTCTTCAGAAAAACCGGAATCTAGAAAGACCGCTCAGTTTTTCCGAGAGTGGAAGGTTTATTTTACAGCATCCTTCAGAGCTTTGCCAGGGCGGAACTTCGGCAGCGTGGCAGCAGCAATCGTGATTTCCTTGCCGGTCGCCGGGTTACGGCCCTTGCGGGCTTCGCGCTTAGCGGTCGTGAAGGTACCAAAACCCACGAGGGCGACTTCGTCACCCTTAGCCAGGGCGTCAGCAACACCAGCCGTGAAAGCGTCAACGGCAAGAGCAGCCTTGGCTTTGGAGATATCAGCCTTTTCAGCGATGAGCTCAACGAGTTCAGACTTATTCATATCGAATTTCCTTCTTCATTGTTACCCCGTGGGGGGCATGAACTTCTTCTAATCTCCCCTGTGTGCGGGGGATAGAGCGATTTTAGCCGCAGAGCGTGGAAAATCAAAACAATTTAGGAATTTCCGTATAAAAAAATTGACGGGGGCAAATTTCTTTGATCCCCGTCAATTAAATCAAGCCCGAATCTGAGGCTTAGTGAGCAACGATCTCAGGCAGGCCGGGCTGTTCAGCGGGTACAGCCGCGAGCGACTCAGCCAGATCTTCCTTCGGAAGCGGCTCCGGCATACGGACAAGAGCCTGCTCCAGAACCTGCTCAATCCAGCGGACCGGAACGATCTCAAGACCGTCCTTCACGTTCTGCGGAATCTCAGCAAGATCCTTCACGTTGTCCTCCGGAATCATCACCTTCTTAATGCCGCCGCGGAGAGCCGCGAGGAGCTTCTCCTTCAGACCGCCGATCTCGAGGATCTCACCGCGGAGGGTGATTTCGCCCGTCATCGCGACATCAGCGCGGACCGGAATCCGGGTGAGCGCGGAAACAATCGCCGTCGTGATGGCACCGCCCGCGGACGGACCGTCCTTCGGCGTCGCGCCTTCCGGGAAGTGGAGGTGCAGATCGGTCTTCGAGAAGACGTCCTGCTTGATGCCGAGAGATTCAGCACGCTCACGCACCACCGAGCGGGCCGCTTCCACGGATTCCTTCATCACGTCGCCGAGGCTGCCCGTACGCTGGACCATGCCCTTGCCGGGGAAGACCGCGGCTTCGATCGAAAGGAGATCGCCTCCGACCTCTGTCCACGCGAGACCGTTCACCTGACCGATCTGGGGCTTCTTCGCCGCCACACCGAACGTGAACTTGCGAACACCCAGGTAACTGCCGATGTTCTCTTCATTCACCGTAACGGTTTCAGTCTTCGCGCTCTTCTTCGTCCCTTCCTTCATCATGTTCGCCATGACAACCTTGCGGCAGATCTTGCTGATTTCGCGCTCAAGTCCGCGGACACCGGCTTCACGGGTGTAGTAGCGGATGATCGCGACGATCGCCGAGCGGTCGATCACGAGCTCCCCCTTCTTCACGCCGTTAAGACGCATCTGCTTCGGCACGAGGTGCTCTTCCGCAATGTGAACCTTTTCCTCTTCGGTGTAGCCCGAGAGGCTGATCACTTCCATACGGTCAAGGAGCGCCGGCGGAATGTTGTAGGAGTTCGAGGTCGCGACAAAGAGCACGTCCGACAGATCGAACGGCACTTCAGCGTAGTGATCCTCAAACGTGCTGTTCTGCTCAGGGTCGAGCACCTCAAGCAGCGCGCTCGCCGGGTCACCGCGGTAATCCATGCCCATCTTGTCCACTTCGTCAAGCAGGAAGAGCGGATTGCGGACACCGACCTTGATCAGGTTCTGCAGGATCTTGCCCGGCATCGAGCCGACGTAGGTCCGGCGATGACCGCGGATTTCCGCTTCATCATGCACGCCGCCAAGAGCGAGACGCGTGAACTTGCGGCCGGTCGCGCGGGCGATCGATTCGCCAAGCGACGTCTTGCCGACACCCGGCGCGCCGACGAGGCAGAGAATCGGGGCCTTCACCTTCGTGACACGGCCCTGAACCGCCAGGTACTCAAGGATACGTTCCTTCACCTTCTCGAGACCGTAGTGATCCTCGTCGAGAATCTTCTTCGCCTTCGGGATATTGGAGGAGACACGGGTCTTCTTGCTCCAGGGGAGCGAGATCAGCGTATCGAGATACGCGCGGACCACGGTCGCTTCTGCGGACATCGGGCTCATCTGACGGAGCTTATTCAGTTCCTCAAGCGCCTTATCCTTCGCTTCCGGGCTCATCCGGGCGGCTTCGATCTTCTTCTCGTAGTCGTCCGTCACGTCGTTCCCGTCATCCCCCTGCCCGAGTTCCTTCTGAATGGCCTTCATCTGCTCATTCAGATAGTAGTCTCGCTGGTTCTTCTCCATCTGCTGCTTCACACGGCCGTGAATCCGCTTCTCCATCTTCTGGATTTCGGTTTCGCCGCCAAGGAGGCTGAGGAGTTCGGTAAGCGTGCTGTTCAGGTCATCAGACTCGAGCAGCTTCTGCTTCGCGGCCACCGCGACCGGGAGCTGCTGCACCACGACATCGGCGAGCCGCGTAGCGTCTGTCGTCTGGTTGACACTGCGCGCGAGATCCTCCGGAATCTTCGGATTCAGCTTCGCGTAGGCCGTGAAAGACTCGATGGTCGCGCGGCGCAGCGCTTCCGTTTCCGCCGGATCCGATTCCTTCATCGGGCGCGGCGACACAGAGGCCGTGAGATACCCGTCCACTTCACGCACCGCGCTCACATCGACGCGTTCCTTGCCTTCGACCAGAATCTTCACCGTCTGATCCGGGAGTCTCAGCATCTGAAGAATGGTGCCCACGCAGCCGACCTTAAACAGATCCTGTCCGGTCGGTTCATCGATCTGGCCGTCCCGCTGGGCGACAAGAAGGATCTTCTTACCCTGGTTCATCGCAATTTCCGCAGCCCGGATCGATTTCGCCCGGCCCATGAAAAGGGTGATCACCATACGCGGGAACACCACGATGTCACGCAGCGGAAGGAGCGGGAACACTTCAAGAGCGGTGTTTTGCGTTTTTTCTGTCATTCAATTCGTTCCAAAAAATGTGAAACTGCCCGTCAGAAAACAATCTTCCGGCCGGGTGTGTCCCGGCTGACGGCAGTCCTAAAACCATATATGGGGGCGGTTAACGCAGTTTCAAGGGTATTCGAGAAACGGAAGCGGCAGTCCCGGACATTCCGGGTTCCGCCGCAGCTTTGAATTAATTCTAGCGAAGTCAAAAAAAACGCTCGAGCCTTTTTGGACCCGAGCGTTTCTCAGTACTCTGAAGCAGAGGAAACTATCAGGCTTCCGTCTTCCGAAGCACGAGTTCAGGGGCTTCTCCCTTTGTCACGCAGTTTTCTCCCACCACGACCTTTTCCACATCCTTACGGGACGGGATTTCAAACATCGTGTCAAGCAGAATCCCCTCCACAATGGAGCGGAGTCCGCGGGCACCGGTCTTGCGGGCGATGGCGCGCTTCGCGATCGCGGAAAGCGCTTCCTTCGTGAACTCAAGCTTCACGCCTTCATCATCGAAGAGCACCTGATACTGCTTGAGAAGCGCGTTCTTCGGTTCCGTGAGAATCGAAATGAGCGCCGCCTCATCGAGTTCGGAAAGCACCGTGATCACGGGGAGACGGCCGACGAGTTCCGGAATCAGGCCGTATCGGACAAGATCCTCTGCCTCAACGTTCCGGAGGAGCTTCGAAAGCGGCTCTTCCTTCTTGCTCTTCACCTCAGCGCCAAACCCAATGCCGCTCTTCTCGGTACGGTTCCGGACCACTTTCTCGAGCCCATCAAACGCGCCGCCGCAGATAAAGAGGATGTTTGTCGTATCTACGGCAATCATCTGCTTTCCGGGGTTCTTCCGGCCGCCCTGCGCGGGGACATTCGCGACCGTCCCCTCGACGAGCTTCAGAAGCGCCTGCTGCACGCCCTCACCCGACACGTCACGGGTGATCGAGGGGTTCTCGCTCTTACGGGCGATCTTATCGATTTCGTCCAGGTAAACGATACCGGTTTCCGCGCGCTTCACGTCGCCGTCAGACGCCTGGAGGAGCTTCGAAATAATGTTCTCAACGTCCTCACCCACATAGCCCGCTTCGGTAAGCGTCGTCGCGTCAGCGATCGCGAACGGCACATCAAGCGCTTTCGCGAGCGTCTGCGCGAGGAGCGTCTTTCCGGAGCCGGTCGGCCCGATGAGAAGAATGTTGCTCTTCTGCAGCTCCACCTCGCGGTCTTCCTTCGCCTGGTGGCGGAGACGCACGTAGTGATTGTGAACGGCAACGGCGAGAGTCTTCTTCGCGCGTTCCTGGCCGATCACATAGTCATTCAGGTGCTCAAAAATCTCTTTCGGAGCCGGGATCGGCTTCTCAGCGGCAGCCGCTTCGACTTCCGCCTCTTCCACGGAAGGCGCCGCCGCCTTTTCCCCCGTTTCATCCGCGAGGAGCGAGGCGAGCTGTCTCGTGCAGTCATCGCAGACGAAAACCCCGTTGCCGCCGAAGAGGTGCTTCACCTCCCCTTCCCCACGGCCGCAGAATACGCATTTCCGGGTCTCGTGATCTGAACGGCTATCTGTCATGAAGGAACTCCAAAAGTAAAAATAGTGAATTCTGTCCGGCTCAGACGCCGGAATTGAAAAGCCCGGAGGGATGATTGAACCCGCCGGGCTTTCCTGCTGATCCATAAAAGAGAAGAGTTCTGAGAGGCGGCCTGAGGCAGTGCCCCTCATCTTCCTTTCTGGACTCAGGCTTAGTCTGTTTCTCCGCGGCGAACGAAGATATGGTCAATCAGGCCATACGCCTTCGCTTCCTTCGGATTCATGAAGTTATCCCGGTCCGTATCGCGCTGGATCGTTTCGATCGGCTGACCGGTACGATCGGCAAGGATCTGATTCAGCTGCTTCTTGAGGTACAGGATTTCGTTCGCCTGGATCTCAATATCGCTCGCCATGCCCTGGGAACCGCCGGACGGCTGATGGATCATGATCCGGGAGTTCGGGAGCGCGTAGCGCTTGCCCTTCGTGCCGGCGGCAAGAAGGAAAGCACCCATGCTCGCTGCCATTCCGAAGCAGATCGTGTTCACATCGGGCTTGATGAACTGAATCGTATCGTAGATCCCGAGGCCGGCGTAAACGCTGCCCCCGGGGCTATCGATATAGAGCGAGATGTCCTTATCGGGATTCTCGCTCTCGAGGAACAGGAGCTGCGCAACGACGAGGTTCGCCGATTCATCGGTCACGGGGCCCGTCAGGAAAATCACCCGATCCCGAAGCAGTCGGGAATAGATATCGAACGCGCGCTCACCGCGCCCGCTCTGCTCTACCACCATGGGCACGAGACCCATGCTGTTTGCGTCAAACTTAGTCATGCTGCTCCTTCTTCACTAAAACAGAGAAACCGCGGTCCTTCCGGATCAGGCTTCAGCCTTGCGGCCCATGAGAACGTCGAAGTCGATCGCTTCGTCGGAGGTCTTGCCCTTGCCGAGCACGAAGTCAACGAGGTTGTTCTCAATCACGGCAGCGGAGAGCTCAGCGTAACGGTTCTGGTCCTTCAGGTACCATTCCGTCACTTCTTCAGGCTTCTCGTAGGCCGAGGCCATTTCAGCGGCAAACGTCTTAACCTGTTCCGGTTCCGCCTTGATCTTATTATCAGCGATCAGCTTGGAAACGAGGAGGCCGAGGCGAACGCGGCGTTCAGCCTGGGGAGCGAAGACCTGCGGGTCAAGGTTCGGCATGTTCTTCACATCGAGACCACGGGCAGCGAGCTGCTCACGGTATTCGTTGCCGATACGGGCGGCTTCGTCACGGACCATCACGACCGGCAGAGCGAACTTGGCCTGCTCGATCAGGGCGTTGAAGACACCTTCCTTCGTACGGGCGGTCAGGCGGGACTTCACTTCGCGCTTCAGGTTGGTCTCGACTTCCTTCTTCAGCTGATCAACGCTCTTGATGCCGAGGGATTCAGCGAACTTATCGTCGAGGGCGGGGAGCACGGGCTCCTGAACCTTCTTCACGGTGAGGGTGAAGTCGGCGATCTTGCCGGCGAGGTTCTTCGCACCGTAGTCAACCGGGAACGTGAGCTTGAATTCCTTCGTCTCGCCAGCCTTGAGACCGGTGGCGGCAGCGTCAAACTCGGGGAGCATCTGGCCGGCGCCGACAATGAAGGCGTAGTCCTTAGCGGTGCCGCCGTCGAAAGCGACGCCGTCGATCTTGCCTTCGAAGTCAACCGTCACTTCGTCGTCCTTCTGGGAAGCGCGTTCGACATCCTTATAGGTAGCGCGCTGCTTCAGCATGACGTTCAGCGTGTCGGTCACTTCCTTATCGGTGACTTCACAGACGAAACGATGGAGCTCGAGGTTAGCGAAATCAGGCGTTTCGACCTCGGGGATCACTTCGAAGTGAGCCTCGAACTTGAGATCAGACTTGCCGTCAGTCGGCATGTCCTTCGCGGGGACCACTTCAGGGGTGCCGGCGATGCGGAAGCCGCCTTCAGTGATCGCCTTCTCAACAGCCTTGCCGATTTCTTCGTTCAGGGCTTCGCTGTAGGCTTCCTGACCGTAGAGGCTGCGCACGATGTTCATCGGGACGTGGCCGCGGCGGAAACCGTCAATGCGGGCCTTCTTGGCATAACCCTTCAGGCGGGATTCGGTGCCGGCGGAGACGGCATCCTGGGAGACAGTGACCTCAACGGAACGCGCGAGCGGGTTCACGGGAGCGGTGAGGGAGCTATCGGTAACCTCGGAAGACTTGGTGGCCTTAACCTCGGTTTCTTCATTCTTTACTTCTTCAGCTTTTTCAGTCATTTTGCTTACTTTAAAAAGGGGCCGGCTCCAGAACGGATACGGCCTAAAAATTCCGGCGGGAGACGGCAGCACCGCGACACAGCACTGCCCATCTCGGGACTGACCGCGGAAACGGGGAACAAAAGGGCTCACCCGCTTCAAGGCCCGGTAAACTGCCGATTATATTTCAAGTTGCCGGGCCTTGCTCCCGATTCCGGCGCCCGGCTCACAAAACCTCACACCTTTAGGCGTGAAGCCTCGCCTCCCTCTTCCCCCTATTAGGCATTTCTGAAACACGGGAAACCGCTGATAATTGGATCGCTTTGCGCTTCGCGAAGTCTCTTATATCAGGAGAAGAATCGATGCTTGCTCTGCTTCTCAATCCGGAAGACACGGTGGCCACCGCGCTTTCTGACGCAGCGGCCGGAGATACCGCTGAAATCATCCTGGGCCGCGAAAAAACCGGCCGCCTAGTCACAGCCCTGGACGCGGTCCCCTTCGGATTCAAGATTGCGGTGTCACCGATGAAAAAAGGCAGCCTCGTGATCAAGTACGGTCTGCCGATTGGCGTTGCGAGCCGCGACATCGCTCCGGGTTCACTCGTCCATATTCATAACATTGAGGGGGCCCGCGGCCGGGGTGACCTGAAGGAGAACGCCAAATGACTAATGAGTTTCTGGGGTTCATGCGCCCCGATGGGCATGCCGGCGCGAGAAACACGCTTCTCATTCTTCCGATCAACCGGTCGCTCAATTTCATCGCGACCAATGTCTGTCGGATGATCCGGGGCGCGGTTCACTTTGAAATTCCGGCAGAAACGGGACGCCCCGCGAAAGACCGAGAAACGATTGCCCGTGTGATGGAAGGTCTTATCCGGAATCCGAATGTCGGCGGGACACTGCTCCTCGCGGTGAAACCGTCCGGCGAAAGCGCCTACCGCAATATGAGCGACAGCCGCTTTGCTGCCGCGGCAGAGCAGTCCGGTAAACCCTTCCGGATCCTTTACCTCACAGAGTCCGGCGGAAGCTATGGCCTTCTCGGTAAAGCGCTTCAGGCAGCCCGAAGCCTTGCGGTCGAAGTCTCCAGGGCCCGAAGGTCGCCCTGCCCGCTTTCCGCGCTGACACTCGCCGTAAAATGCGGAACGTCAGACGCCACCTCAGGCATCGCGGGGAATCCCACGGTGGGCAACGCTTTTGACCGGCTGATCGACGCCGGCGGAACCGCGATGTTCTCAGAAACCACGGAAATCATCGGCGCGGAGAAGCTGGTCGCTGCCCGTGCCGTAAATGACACCGTAGCAGGGAAAATTCTCACCGCAGCCCGTCGCTGGGAAGAAAAAGCGCTCTCCACCGGCGAAGATATCCGGGCGATCAATCCGATACCGGCGAATATCGCGGCGGGTATATCGACCCTTGAAGAAAAATCGCTCGGCGCGATCGCCAAATCCGGTCATCGCCCGATTCAGGATGTACTCACCTACGGTGAAGCCCCGTCGGGTCATGGGCTCTACTTCATGGACGCCTGGATGAGTTCGCTTTCGCTTCCCCTCGGGTTCACCGCTGCCGGCGCCGCGATCATGATTTATCAGATGGGCGGAAACGCCATGCCTGAAAATCCCGCAATGCCTGCCATCAATCCAACCGTTGTATCACCGTTCCTCTACGTAACGGGCAACGCCAGAGCTTTTGAGCGGTCTCCTGATAATTTTGACTTTGACGCCTCTCCCGTCATGTCAGGCAACGCGTCAATCGAAGAAATGGGAGAAGCGCTTCTCACCCATCTGAGAGACATCGCGTCCGGAACCGTTACGAAAATGGAGACGCTCCTTTATGAGGAGCAGCTCGAGGTCTTCATGGAAGGCCCGGTACTCTGATCTATTCAGACTTTCCGCAGGGATCCCCCGATCGGGGGATCCTCGGAGCTTTGCGTAACTGCGCCCGGATCCAAAGCGGCGTAGAGTCAGGAAAAATTCAAACCGGCTCCTTTCATGACTGTCTTTCTTAATAACTTTCTGATCGCGCTTCCGCTTTTCGCGCTGGTCGGTCTTGGCTACCTTTTCGCCTCTCTCAGACTTGTCACACCGGAAATCGGAAAGGCGCTCTCAAAATTCGCCTTCACGGTCGCGATCCCGACGCTCCTCTTCCGTCTGATGAGTAACATCACGCAGCTTCCCGCGCCGAAGCTCGGGGTGCCCTTCGCGTTTTTCGGCTCCTGCATTCTGGTTTACTTTTTCGGCCGGATTCTCGCGAAGAAACTCTGCCACCTCACGACAGACGAACAGACGGTGTTTGGCATGGCAACGGTGTTTTCCAATAACGTCCAGCTCGGGGTCCCGATTTCGATCGCGCTTCTCTCCCCGGCTTCGATGCCGGCACTTGCCGTGATCTTCGCGCTCAACGCGTTCCTCATGTGGACCTTCGCGACGGTGCAGATTGAGTTCAGCCGGAGCCGCAGTCCGTCACTCTCCAGGACGATCTATCAGGGTACGATGCGATCCCTTCGGAACCCAATTGTGATCGGCATTATTCTCGGTCTCCTCTGGAGTCTCACGGGACTCGAAATGCCGGTGCCGCTGAAGAAGACTGTCGATCTGATGGCAAACGCCGCCTCCCCTGTCGCGCTTTTCGCGGTGGGTGTCGGTCTTACTCAATATAAGCTTCGGTCCCACTTTGAAACGACTGGCCTCATCACGGTTCTGAAGCTTGGCGTGCAGCCGGTTGTTGTATTCCTTCTCGGGCACCTGATGGGGCTCACGGGGCCGGAACTTCAGGCCGTGTGTCTCCTCGGCTGCCTCCCGGTCGGTGTGAATGTCTACATCATGGCGCAGGAATTCAATGTGCTTCAGGGGCCGACCGCGAATTCGCTCCTTCTCACGACAATTCTTGCCGCGGTAACGCTGCCTGCGGTGCTGAGCCTTCTTGGGCTCCTCTAAAGAAACTGTCCTCTTATATCTTATATATAGAGGAAGCCAGATAACTCTTAACGAGAGTCTGCGCTTTCTCTTTATGGAACACTCATCAGGAAGGCGTCGAGCTCTTCTTCAAACCGATGCGGACACTCTTCCTCAGGGGAATGACCGCAGGGAAGAGCTGTGCCCCGGACATCGAGCGCCTTCCCGCGCCAGGTTTCCGGCACATCGTAAAGCTGCCCCACGGTGCCCTTCGCGCCCCAGACAAGGAAAAGCGGACAGCGGATCCGCTTCCCGCTGTCAGACGCGTCATCCTCGAGATCGATCGTTGCCGCTGCCCGGTAATCCTCGCAGATCGCGTGCACCGTCCTGGGATCCCGGTAGCAGCGAAGGTATTCCTGCATCACCGGTTCTTCTGTCGCCCCCTCGGTCTTCAGCTGCCCCGCGATATGACGCCTGAGGAAATACTCCGGATCCGAGAGGATCAGTTTCTCAGGAAAGGGCTCCGGCTGAATCAGAAAGAACCACCAGAAGTATCGGGTCGCAAATTCCTTATTGGTTCTTTCATACATTGTCGCGGTCGGCGCAATATCGATAAAGGTGGCGCTTGAAAGCATCTCAGGGTAGTCGAGCGCGAAACGGTGCCCGACCCGTCCCCCTCGGTCATGCCCCACGAGATCAAATGGAGGGAGCGATAAGCCACGGGCGAGTTCCGCGATATCGGACGCCATTTCGCGCTTTGAGTACGGGCGGTGATCCGGCGTGCTTTCAGGCTTTGAACTGTCACCGTACCCGCGGAGATCGGGAAGGATGACCAGACGGTCCTTCGCGAAGAACGGCGCGACCTTCCGCCAGATCACGTGGGTATGAGGATGCCCATGCAGCATCACAAGCGGCCGCTTCCTGGAATAGCGGGGACCGCCGATCGCAGTTCTGAGAGTGATGCCGTTCGGAAGCTCGGCATCCACAAGCCGGAACCCAGGAACAAACGCAGAATTCCCCGCGTCACGGAGCGTGAAGGTTTTAGCCATCTGATCGACCTTTCTTATTAGCCAGACTGAAGGATACGTTAGACCAGAGAGCCGAAATTTTCAAAAGGAAACGCACCGGATCCCCTGCTGAATGGGACTTCCGTCAAAAAAAATTTGTTCGGGCAATGTACGAAATCTCTCCCCGGTTTTATCATTAGCACAACCGCGAGATCCCCCCCGATGAAAAAACTCTATTTTGTTATTGCCGCTGGCCTGGCCGCTCTTTCCGCGACACTCGCCTTTGCGGCTGATCCTATTACTGAATTTCTGCTCCACTCCGACCGGGCAACGGTGAGCGTGCCGGACGCGCCTGCTCTCACGCAGTCGAAACCCGCGCTGCAGCAGAAGCTTCTTGATGTCGAAGTGAATCCGAAGGACGACGCCTTCCAGCTCGAGGCTCCTTTAAAGGGCGGCAAAGTGGCCCCTGAAACCGTGGCAGCCCGATTCCGCGACGTCCGCGGTCTGATGCTCCGGGTCTGCCAGCAGCCCTCAAATCAGGCTTATTTCAGCAAGACCCCCTGTATCGCATCTGAACTCACTGACGCTCAGGCCTCCGACTCCGCCAAAGCGTCTCCCGCGGAAGTGAAAGCCGCGAACCGTGTCTTCCAGCAGATTGCCGCGATCAACGACAAGACCCGGCAGATGATGATTGCCTCCGGCGTTGACGCACATGAAGCCGCGGTGAAACAAAGCGAAGCCCAGATTGACCCCAAAGTGAAAGCGAATCAGGATGCCCTGATATCCGGGAAGATCTCCTGGGGCGAATATAACCGCACCCGCATGACACTCACCCGCCGGGCGCGGTAACCGATTTCCTATAAAACCATCCTCAAACTTTCTCTTCGGAGAGGCACCACAAGTGAATGAGCTTCTAAACCGGTATTTCAAAATCGAGGCTGCCGGCTCGAACGTCAGGCGGGAGATTCTCGCAGGCGTCACGACTTTCGTGACGATGTGTTATCTGCTCGCCGTTGTCCCTGGCATGCTGTCCAACACAGGCATCGCGTTCGGCGACGCTTTCGTGTCAACGGTATGGATCACCGTGATCGCGACGCTCATCATGGGCCTCTGGGCTAATTTCCCGGTCGCTGTCGCCCCGGGTCTCGGCATCAGCGCCTTCTTCTCTTTCATCGTCTGCGGACCGATGGGGTTCACCTGGCAGGCAGGCTTCGCCGCGGTGCTCATCTCCGGCATCATCTTCTCTCTCCTCACCTTCACCCGCATCCGGCAGCTGATTATCAATTCGGTTCCGATGTCCATGAAGTCCGCGATTCCGGCCGGTATTGGCTTCTTCATCGCGTTCATCGGCATGAAGAACTGCGGTCTCATTGTGGGGGATAAGACGTCCTTCGTGACGCTTGGCAACCTCTGGGATCCGAAGGTTTTCCTCACCGTGATCTGCGTGATCATCATCGGCGCTCTGATTGCCCGCGGGACGAAGGGTGCCATGATTATCGGTATGGCGATCATCACCGTGGTCGGTTTCGTCTTCGGCGCCACTCCGCTCCCGGACCTTGCCGCTGAATTCGCGAAACCGATCAAGCTTTTCCCGACCGCAACGGCGTTCCAGCTGGATTTCGGCGGTCTGATGAAGCATTCGGTTGTGGTCGTACTCTTCACGCTCTGCTTTATTGACCTCTTTGATAACCTCGGCACGCTGATCGGTGTCTGTTCAAAGGCAGGCTACGTGTCCGCTGACGGCAAGATCCGCGGCATCGACCGCGCCCTGATGTCGGACTCCATCGGTACGCTCTGTTCCGGTCTCCTCGGCTGCACCACCGCGACGACCTATCTCGAAAGCGTTTCAGGCGTTGCCGCTGGCGGCCGCACCGGCCTCACTGCTGTGACGGTGGCTGTGCTCTTTGCCCTTTCTCTCTTCCTCGCTCCGATCCTTTCGATCGTTCCGGTCTACGCCACATCAGCCGCCCTCATGATCGTCGGCGCCATGATGATGGGGACGCTGCGCGCCATCAACTGGGATGACTTCACGGACGCCCTCCCCGCTTTCCTCACCGTTATCTCGATGCCGCTCACGTTCAACATCGCGACCGGCCTCGGTATCGGCTTCATCTCCTATATCGCGGTCAAGGTTCTCACCCGCCGCTGGAAGGATATCAACCCGACGATGTGCGTTCTCGCGGTGCTCTTCGGCATCAGCTTCGCGCTTCGTTAACCGCGGTTGACTGAAAACGCAATCCCCCGGATGCGCTGAATAGCGGTCCGGGGGATTTTTTTGACAACTTCGGTGTTTACAACTTTCCAAATTTGCAATACTTAACCGGAAAAAAGTGTAAGCAAATCATTAGGGTACTGGACTATTCCAAACACACGATGTAATATAGTGTGTGTAATAAGAGAGAAAACAAAATGCCCGAAATTCAAACCAGAACTTATATGCCCCAACCCCTTAGCGGAGAGAAACGGCGCCGCGGCCGCCCGCTGTCAGGGCATGCGAAGGACATCGTCCTTCACATCCGCTGCACCCCCAAGCAGAAAGAGATGTTTCTGAGGCTTGGCGGCGCAGACTGGCTGCGCTCGTTCCTCGACACTGTTGGAGAGGCATTCGACAAGAAGCCGGAAGAAGTTGAGTAGCACCGGTCTTCTCCACATCCCCCATGACAGCACCCCGAAGCCCGGCACTTCGGGGTGTTTCTGTTTCTGAGGATGACACTCACCTGACCCTGCCTTCCGGTTCCACAGGCGGTATCAGATATCCTCCGTGAAACCCCTGAAATACTCTGTAAACACCGCACCTTCCCCGTTACAAAGACAATGCGGCATTTGCACGCCTCTTCTATAGACTTCCAGTTATGCAATTAACCTCAGGAGCAAAACCATGAAGAAGTCTTCCAAGATCATTCTCAGCGCTCTCGCCTCAGCCGGCGTTCTCGCCGCGGCAGCCACCGCCTGGGCCTACCCGGCTGGCGGTCAGCCTCAGGCGGGGTACCCCTGCCCTGCAGGCGGCCCGATGCTCGGACCGGGCCCGGTGATGCCTCAGGGGGCTCAGGGTAAAGTGGATCCCGCTTATATGAACCAGATTTCCAAGCACATCGCCGAAGGGCTCAAGATCACGAGCGCCCAGCAGGGGGTGTTTGACGCCTGGATGAAAGCGGTGACCAATATGGCGAACACTCGCTACGAAGCCCGCCAGGCCATGCTCGGTGCAGAAAGCCGTCAGCAGGCGCTTGAAGCCCGCGCGAAGGTCATGCGTGAAGCGTCGGATAACCTCTCGGCTCTCGCCTCTGCCCGCAAGAACCTGATGAATTCGCTTTCCGCGGATCAGAAGGAAATCTTCCTGCAGTATGAGTTCGGCCATCACGCCGGCAGCATGATGGGCGGATACGGCCCCCATATGGGCGGCTTTGGTCCCGGCCCGATGATGAACGGCGGACACGGCTGCGGCTGGTAAAAAGCCTCTCTGTGCCCTCTTGGCGGCACAGAAAATTTAGGGAGAAGCAGAAATGCTTCTCCCTTATTTTTTATCTTGTAATTTTTTCTTTTTTCCAACCGCTATTGATCGATTTACAACTAAAGGTTAGTTAAGCGTAGGTTAACGATTCAACCCTCTGCTGTCCCTCTTCCTATTCCAGATTTGACTTTTCTTTCGAATTTTCTGGTTACAGCACAATTTATCGTTATTTAGATTAAATTTTTAACAATAACTAGTAGGTCAATAGTGTGAACTTCTAGATCAAAAAACGTATACGGGCCTCGTTAATTTGACCTATATCAATAAAACATCAGATTCAACTTAGTTGATTTTCGTTGCATTGTTGTAAACAATGCAATCAACAAAAATACATTTCCTGTCAAACTTATAGCTTTGCTATTTGTCCAATTTATTGCGCAGATTCTGTTCATATATCGCTGATATCAAAAGTTAACAGAATGATTATTTAAGTAATTTTTCTGTTTTTTTGATTGTTTCAATTTACGTAACAATTTTTTGCTGGTTTTGAAAATTATCAAGTTACTCTCAGCGTTAGTGATTGCATTTATTGAAAATATTTACGAAGTTGGTAAATGCAAAAATCACAAATTTCAATGGGTTATCTATACTGAAATTACAGAAGTTAACAATAACGTAAACACAGAAGGAACCAGCCATGACAAGCAAAATTACTAAAAAAGCGTTCCACGTGCCTCCCCCCTCCCGGCAGGAGGTCAGTATGCAGAATCACACCGGAAAGAACGCATTCCGGTTCTCCCTCTCCATTCTCGCCGCAGCAATCCTGGCGACCACGTCAGTAACAGCGTTTGCGGCTGATGTCGCTGCAGGTACCGGCCCGGGGCTTTCTGTAGGAGCAAACAGCTCCACGGCAAAAGCCAATCAGATCGCGATTGGCAGCGGTGCCGCGGCGACTATGTATTCAAGTAGCAACAATGACGACTCCAGCATCGCTATCGGCAAGAATGCTACAACTTCATCCGAAGGCGGCACTAAGGCTATCGCTGTTTCGTTTGATTTCTCTGGCGGTTCGGGCGGGATTGCGATCGGGGAAAATTCAAGCGCAATCAATGGATCAACGGTTATTGGCCAGCATGACTACACCGGGGCCTTGGGGGACGTCAATATCAACGGAACAGGCACAGGCAATACGTATGGAGACCTGCAGTACGCCGTAGGCGCAACCAGTGTTGGCTATAACACCTATACCGCAGGGCAGTTCGCAACCTCGGTCGGTGCCTATAACGTTAATTCGACAAATTATTTCTTAGCCAATACAAATACCATCAACGGTAAAAGCACAGTTTCCCAAGGATTCGGCGCTACTATTCTCGGTTCGCTGAACAGTAATGAATCCCGGAATTCCCAGTCAGTTGTTTCGGGTATGGCTAACAGTATTGTTGGTGTTGCAAACCGGGTTTCAAATGCTTCCGGCGCGCTTGTCTTTGGTGCCGGAAACCAGATTACAAATTCTCTGCAGAATGACGACACGCTCTCAGGAGTTTTGCCAACTAGCAAATGGGATCTTTTAAGCATGCCTTGGAATGCCTCGGATTTTGCTGCAAAACTTCGTGAACTCGTCAAAAATTCGGACGGCGGCGGCTCTACCCTTGCAATTGGCGGTGCCAACACGGCTGACTGGACTCTGGAAACGGCCCTGCTGGGTGTCGGAAATACCGTAACAGGTTCGGCAGAAAACCCAAGTGCTTTCAACCTGATCACCGGTTTTGCGAACACCGCTGACGAGATCACTCATGTCACAGTTATTGGTTCCGGCAATACCGTTTCGACAGGAACATCCGACATTGTTATCGGCGACAACCACACCTTAACTTCTACAACCGGTGCGGTCGTACTGGGATCTGCTACTGAGACGACAGAAATTTCTGACGCTGATAATTTTGTATCTATCGGCACTGACAGCAATGCGAGTGCCACAGACACAATTGCACTTGGTACCTCCTCCAGTGCGACCACTGCTGATGCTGTCGCAATTGGAAAGTCCAGCAACGCGACTGCACAGGACAGCGTCGCAATCGGCACCTCTGCCAGCGCAACCGCCCAGGACAGTTATGCTATCGGAACCTCTGCAGTCGCCAGTGGGAAGAGCGGATTGGCAATTGGAAACACCGCTAGCGCTCAGGGCGATGGCTCAAATGCCATTGGCTATCAGGTAATATCGAAGGGGCCTTTCTCTTCTGCCTTTGGTTTCCAGAGTCTCGCTAACGCATCAGACTCCTTGGCTGTTGGCTACATATCCAAAGCGTATGGTGTGGACTCTTTAGCTATTGGTTCGCAAAATACGGCTCTCGCCAGTCAATCGGTTGCTCTTGGCTACAAAGCTGTGGCTGGAGCTCTGGGGGCGGATAACAAAATCGCTGGTCTGTCCAGTGTGTCTATCGGCAGCTACACGAAAACCAAAGGTTCGTACTCGGTAGCTATCGGTTACAACACAACAGCATCCACTATCGGTGACATTGCATTAGGTAACACCGCAACAGCTTCTGGTGGCGGGACTGTAGCGCTTGGCACACAGGCTCAAACGAATGGGCTTTATGCTGTAGCCATTGGCACAAATTCGGCCGCTAATTCGCCATCCTCTGTGGCTCTGGGTACAAACTCCACCGCTTCTGTCAGCGGTAGCGTTGCAATCGGCGCTGGTTCAGTCGCTAACCGCGCAGCTGGCGTAGCCGGTTACGAACCTCCACGAAGACTACCTCGACTAAGGTGGACGACTCCACCTGGACATCTACTGCAGCTGCGGTTGCTGTTGGTGATGCCGATGAAGGTGTGACGCGTCAGATTACTGGCGTAGCCGCCGGTTCCGAGGACACGGATGCAGTCAACGTGGCTCAGCTGCGGGCTGCGACATTGACGGCGATTAATACGTCCGCTAATACCACTACCGTTACTACCGATGACCCCAACCTCTCGGTTAAGTCTGAAACCGTAAAGCTTCCTATCACCTCTGAGGGTGAAGATCCCACACCGGTTGCGGAAGCCTCTGGCAAGGATTACTCCGTAACCCTTAGTCAGGATCTGACGAACATGCACAGCGCCACCTTCAGTAATCCTGATGTCTCGTCCACGACGACCGTCATCAACACGAATGGCGTGACGATCACTGGCGGTACTTCAGGCACGGTTTCTCTTACTTCGACGGGCCTCAATAACGGCGGAAATAAGATCACGAAAGTGGCTCCTGGCACCATCTCAGCAACCTCGAGCGACGCGGTCAATGGGGCTCAGCTCCACGAAACGAATGTGAACGTCCAGAAGAACGCGACGAATATTGCCGCTAACCGGACGGACATCGATAACCTGATGAACAAATACAACATCGGGCAGCAGGACCTGAAAGATCGCATCAACCGGGCGGGCGCAACGGCCGCGGCTCTTGCCGGACTTCATCCGCAGGATTACGACGAAGACCATAAGGTTTCCGGTTCTCTCGGTCTTGGCTTCTACCACGGAACCCAGGCTCTGGCGGTCGGTCTCTTCGTGCGGCCCACTGAAAACCTGATGTTCAACATCGGCGGTGCCTTCGCGTCGAATGACCACATGCTGAACCTCGGCGTCTCCTATCGCTTCGGTGACAACAGCATGGAAAAGAAGTCTCCGCAGCAGCTGCAGGAAGAGGTGACGTCTCTCAAGACTGAAAACACTGACCTCAGCGCGCGGCTCGCTACCGCGAATGCCCGCATTGACTCTCAGGCCTCGGAACTCAAAGCCCTGAAAGCCCAGATTGCGGACATCCAGAAGCTTCTTCATTAATACAGTCCATCGGACTGGTTCCGGGGAACGCCGGGTTCCCCGGGCACCAGAAAACAGGATGGGGGATTAGCACAGAGTCCTGATTTCTGATGCCCTTTTATGGGAAGGTTTGAAAAAACCTTCCCTTTTTTCGTTTAGCGGCACGGGACAGAAAACCGCCCCCTACAGTTTTCGGTTTCTCCCGGATCATCTTTCTCTTTCCTACGAATCTGGAGCGGCTTCGTAGTTCCAAAATACGTTTTTCAGTCCCGATCACTGGCGGTTTTTGACTTCAATCAACGTTTTTTGTTGTTGATATACATGCAACTATTTGAATTATTGAACTTTTTGCAATCAGAAAAACTGCCATTTCCTGCTTGCTCTTTATGCATGATGGTATACCGTTATTTCACCAGTGTTTGAATAATACCCCCTATGTTCCCTATTTAATCCCTTGTTTAAATGCATTTTTTCAATATACGTTGAATTATCCCCGGATTTTTGGACGTCAGTTATCGAAAAAACGTTGGATTTATCAAATCCTCTTTCCCGTTCTTATTGCATTTAATGAATGCATAACGAACATGAGATGATTGCTAAATCAACAACTTATGGCTCATTCATATAATTTTCCTCACAAAACTTAACAAAAAACACACAGAGGAAAATCTCATGTCAAGCAATGTCATTCACCAGGCTCCCTCCGCCCGGCGACAGGCCAGCCCTTCTAAACGCACCACGGGAAACACTTCTCATTCGTGTTTCGCGGTGTCACTTGTGGCTGCTGCGATTGCTCTCGCAGCCTGCCCCGCCATGGCCGCAGGAATGGTTACTGCAGGCAGCGGCGCCGGCGTCGCTGTCGGCGCGACGAGTTCAACCACTGGAGCCAATCAGGTCGCTGTTGGCCCCAACGCCAGAACAGACAGTACTTATAGCGGCAACGCTGGCGAAGCCAGTATCGCAATCGGCGCCAACGCCAAGACCATCACCGAAGTCGGCAGAAAAGGCGCAGCTGTCGTATTCATGGATCCCTTGTCCTATCTCTTTCATACTGGGAACTTTGGCGCGGGCGGTATCGCGATCGGTAAAAATTCCATTGGCTACAACGGCTCAACCGTTCTTGGTCAGCACGATTACACCGGTCAGATCGGCGACGTGAATGTCAATAAGCAGGGAGACGCTTTCAACTCCTATGAAAACCTTCAGTACGGGTTCGGAGCGACGAGTGTAGGCTATAACTCTTATACCGCTGGTCAGTACGCCACGTCGATCGGTGCCTATAACGTCAATTCCGCCAATTACTATCCGGGCGGAACAAACACGGTCAATGGAAACAGCACTGTTTCCCAGGGGTTCGGTGCCACGATCATTGGCTCTTTTAACAGCAACGAATCCCGAAGCTCTCAGTCCGCAGTCTCCGGGATGGCAAACAGTCTGGTCGGCGTAGCAAACCGGGTTTCCAATTCTTCCGGTGCGCTGGTTTTCGGTGCCGCAAACCAGATTACCAATTCGCTCCAGAATGACGACACGCTGTCGCGGACCCCGATTCTGCCCTCCTCCCCGGTTGAGTTCGCCGACACGCTCCGGGAACTCGTCAGCCAATCAAACGGCGGCGGCTCTACGCTTGCAATCGGCGGTGCTAATACGGCTGACTGGACAAACGAAACCGCAATTATCGGTGTCGGGAATACGGTGAAAGGCGGTGAAGGCGCACCGAGCGCCTATAACCTTTTCACAGGCTTCGCTAACACGGGCGACTCCGTGCACCATGTCACCGTTATTGGGTCCGGAAACTCGGTTTCCCATGCCACAAAAACGATTGTGATCGGTGATAACCGTAATCTCGATACGGTTACCGGCGCTGTCGTCATTGGAAACGCCACGACCGCAACTCCTGTCAAAGCAGCAAACAACAGTGTGACGATTGGTTCCGACAGCCTCGCAACCTTCCAGAGCGGTGTCGCTATTGGCAATACAGCGTCTTCCTCTGGCAGCAACGCGATTGCCATGGGTACCAATTCCAAGGCGGCTATGCTGAATACGGTTGCGATCGGCAATACCGCATCAGCGTCCTACATGGGCGGCGTCGCACTCGGCAACGCGGCGAACTCGACTGGCACTAACGCCACCGCAATCGGCAGCACAGCGACAGCTTCTGGCAGCAACGCGATTGCCATGGGTACCAATTCCAAGGCCGCTACTCTGAATACGGTCGCGATCGGCAATACGGCAACGGCTACCTCCATGGGCGGTGTCGCTATCGGCAACACATCAACCGCGTCCAGCGCCAACGCTACCGCGGTCGGTACGAATACGATCGCCAAAGGAGCGAGCTCGGTTGCGATCGGCAACAACGCCACCGCAACCACGACTGGCGGCGTGGCGATTGGTTCAGGTTCTGTCGCTGATACCTGGTACGGACTGAAGGGCTATGATCCGTCAACCAAAACGATCTCTACAGACACATCCGCAACCTGGATGTCCACCGCATCCGCAGTCTCGGTCGGTGACGCCGATGAAGGAATCACGCGTCAGATTACGGGTGTCGCCGCTGGCTGGAAAGATACCGACGCGGTCAACGTGGCTCAGCTCAAGGCCATTACCGCTGCTTCTTCCACAAAAGTGGACACCAAGGGACCGAACCTCTCGGTTGACACCACGCGTCTCCCGATCACGGCTGATCCCTCCACTTCGCCTCCCGCGAGCACCTACACGGTGACGCTGAGCCAGGACCTGACGGATATGCATAGCGCCACGTTCTCCTCAGACTCGTCCCCCACAACGACGGTCATCAATACGAACGGCGTAACGATCACCGGCGGCTCTTCCGGAACGGTTTCAATCACTTCGGCCGGGCTCGATAACGGCGGAAATAAGATCACAAATGTAGCTGCCGGCACCGTTTCTGCGACGTCGAACGAGGCGATCAATGGGGCCCAGCTCCACGAAACCAATGTCAAGGTTCAGAACAATACGACGAACATTGCGACGAACCGCCGGGATATTGACAACAATACGGCGAACATCGCCGCTAACCGCACGGATATCAATAACCTGCAGAACCAGTTCTCTGCCGGACAGCGGGATCTGAAGGACCGTATCAACCGGGCCGGAGCGACAGCAGCCGCTCTCGCGGGTCTCCATCCGCAGGATTATGACGAAGACCACAAAGTCTCCGCTTCCCTCGGTCTCGGTGTCTATCACGGCACTCAGGCTCTCGCGGTCGGACTCTTTGTCCGCCCGACTGAAAACCTGATGTTTAACGTCGGCGGTGCCTTCGCATCGAACGACCACATGCTGAACCTCGGTGTTTCTTACCGGTTCGGGGATAACAGCATGAAGAAGAAGTCGCCCCAGGAACTGCAGGCCGAAGTGACGTCGCTTAAGACCGAAAACACGGACCTCAGTGCCCGCCTCGCCACAGCTGACACGAAGCTTTCCGCCGCGAATACCCGCCTCGACTCCCAGTCAGCGGAACTCCGGGCGCTGAAGCAACAGATCGCTGATATTCAGAAGCGGCTGAAATAAATCACTCCCATAGCAGCTTGACATAGGGGGCGCCGGGCCCCCTTGGAATCTGCAAAGCAGGAAGGGGGAATGTGCATTGATCCCTGTTTCGCAGACTCCTTTACCGGGAAGGTCCTCCCTGACCTTCCCGTTTTTTTTGCCTTCAGATCTGCAGCGCTCTAAGACTCCCGGTTCAGAAAACTGCTCCAAAGTTCATCCCTGCAAACTCTGTGTCAACCTCCGAAAACCCTTTCTTTCTGCCTGATACCGGCTTAACCCGATACCCCAAGGGGTTATCTTTTTGATACACATCAAAATTATTGCAAGTCAACTTTTTCAACCAAAAGTCAATCTTTTACGTAACCACAGGAAAACGAACTGCCAATTCATCTCAGTTAGATATCATTGCTATCTTTCCGCCTTTACTTAGACGGCTAAGGGTCAGATTTACAGTGCTTTTCATTCAACCATCTGTAAAAACATCATTTTTACAGTGAAATCACCGCATTGTTTCATCCCGGGAAACAGAGAGGGCCTTTTACAGAAATTTATCAGTCTGTCTCAAGCGAAAGTAATTGCAATAATTGAATTCACCGCCCTTCATCTCAATTGCAAAACATACAACATTCAATGACTTATAGAATTGATTTCACAAGAAAGAACAACATAAACGACACACAGAAGGAAGCAGTTTTTATGACTACATCAGAAAAAGGAGGATCGATCTGACCTCCCTTGAAAATGCTTCACCGACGCAGGCAGTGCCCTAAGAAAAGAAGAAGAAAGGTCATTCCGCCGGCGTCACTCACAGACAGAAGTGACGGATTAAAGCTGTGAGTCACGCCAGTTCTCCCGTACCGGACATGCGGCAAAGGATCTCCAGAATCCGCCTCATTAACCGGCATCGCGGAAAACACTTCGGACACTGCCCTCCTCTCCTCAGGCGTCTGACAAAGAACGCTGCATCCACTCTCTCTGGGGGCGCCGGGCTCCCACGGAATCAGGAAACAGGATTGGGGGAAAAAGCACGAATCCCAGTTTCCTGATTCTCTTAAAGGGAAGGCTGATCCATTCAGTCTTCCCATTTTTTTGCTCTTTTTCTCCCCGAACTCAATATAAAAAAACTCTCTGCCTCCCGGAGAAGAGGCAGAGAGCCCGGTTAACGCTTTACTCTGTGTGTCGCGCGGATCAGGTCCGCAGTCTTTGCGCGTCGTTACCGAAAACTTTCAGCAATGTGTTTCAGGTTCTGAGACATACGGGCGGTGAAGCTCAGTTTGTCTTCAGGACTTTCCATCGTGTAGATCGGGACCACCTTGGCGCCGCATTCGCGGGCGAGTGTCCTGGAAACCGCGGGACTTGCGAGTTCCTCAGCGAAAACGGTCTTCACGTGGTTCTTCCGGCAGAAGCTCACGAGTTCCGCAAGCTGCCTCGCGGAGGGTTCTCCTTCCGCGTAAACGTTTTCAACGCTGACCTGCTTCAGACCAAAATCACGGCACAGATAGCCAAACGCCGCGTGCCCGGTAACAAACGTGCGGTTTTTGGATCCGGCGGCCGCCTTGCGGAAGGCGTCGGACGCGGCTTTGATGCCTGAAGCGAAAGCCGCAAGATTCTTCTTATAAACCGCCGCTCCCGCGGGATCCGCGGCTTCAAGCGCCTTCGCGATGTTTTCCGCTTCAAGGATTGCGCCTGAAGGCGAAATCCAGAGGTGGGGATCGATCGCGGCCCCGATCTTCATCGGCGTCACGCCCTGAGACGCCACGACGATCTTCGCGCGGCCGTTGCCGGACGCTTTCAGCGCCTTTTCAGTCCAGGGTTCAAGCCCGAGCCCGTTCTTGATCACGAGATCCGCGCCCGCGAGTCCCCGCATATCACCCGGACGGGGCGAATACTCATGCGGCTCCACGCCCGGAGGGATCAGGGTCGAGACTGTGACCCGGTTCCCGCCCACCGCCTTCGCGATCTCCGCCATCGCGTCAAAAGTGGCCGCAACTTTGACTTTCTTCTCCGCGGCAATCGCTGCGCCCGGAACCGCCATCTGGAAGACGGGAATCAGGGCCATCGCCGCAAGAAGCGATCTTCTCTGCATCACTCTCACTCCTTAATTTGGAAAGCATTTTCAATTTAGAATATCCGCTATCATACATGCTTACCAAAATAAATAGCAAATCCGTTTGTCGAACGGAATGAATATGGTTGAGATTTCCAATTTAAGTTTTTCTTACTCCGGGCACGCGCCGTTTCTCTTCCAGTCGGTCACAGAGACCCTCACTGACGGCTCCTGGACCTCCATTACCGGAGAGAGCGGAAGCGGCAAGTCGACTCTGATCCGTCTGATGCTCGGTCTGCTGAAGCCGTCCGCCGGGTCGATCCGCGTTCCTCGGGGCACCCGGATCGGTTTTGTCCCCCAGGCGTCTGACTACGCGTATTCCGACTTCCCGATCACGCTGCTTGAGGCACTCACCATTTATGAGCGGCTCCGGACCCGGACCGAGAAAGGCATTCTCGCGTCTCTCAGGATCGGAAAAACGAATCTTCGGGACTCCGCTCTTCTCGCGCTCGAATCAGTTGACCTCGGCCATCGGGCGGAGGCGCTTGTCAGTACGCTTTCAGGGGGCGAAATGAAACGCTTCTATCTCTCACGCGCCCTCATTTCATTTCCCGCTCTTCTGATCCTCGATGAGCCCTCTTCCGGACTCGATCCAAAACGGGCCGAGGAAATCTATGAACTGATCCGTCACGTTCATGAGAAACATCACCTCACCGTCATCGCGGTGGAACATAATCTCGGTGCCGCGCGGCGCTACTCAGACCGGATTCTCGAACTGAAAGACGGCCGTCTTACGGAATCGGAGGCGCTTCATGCCTGATTTTTCGGTTTTCAGCGATATCTTCAGTTTCAGCTTCATGCGGTACGCGTTTTTCGCGTCCATCTGCATCGGCATTCTCTGCCCCACGATCGGGATTTTTATTGTGCTGCGGCGGTTTTCGCTTCTCGGCGACACACTCGCCCACGCGTCGCTTGCCGGCGCAGCGACGGGGATTCTCTGCAGCGGGAACCCGATTCTCTACGCGATCGGGTACTCCGTCGCGGCGGGTGCCGGGATCGACCTTCTGCAGAGCCGCTTCCCGAGACGGTCCGACCTCACGCTCGCGATCGTTCTCGCGCTTTCTGCCGGCATCGCCGTGACCCTCATGAGTTCGGGGCTCCTTCACGCGAACGCCGAATCCTTCCTTTTCGGAAGCATCCTGACGGTTGACAGGAGCGACGCGATCGCGATCCTTGTGCTCACGGCGGCCGCCGTGCTCCTCACGTTCCTGCTTCGCTACGACATGATTTATGTCGCTTTTGATGAAGTGGCGGCAAAGTTTGCCGGTGTCCGGATCCGGGCGGTGTCCTTCCTCTTCTCCGTGATCGCCGCGGCCTCAGTCGCTGCCTCAATCAAAATCCTCGGCGCTCTTGTGATCAGCTCGATGGTCGCGATCCCGGTCGCCTCGGCGCTTCAGTTCCGTAAAGGAATCCGCGCGACGGCCGTCATTTCCATCGCGGTTTCTGTGGTTTCAGCGATCGGCGGGCTCTTCGCCTCCTATGCGCTCAATGTCGCGCCAGGGGGCGCCACAGCCCTGATTTCGGTTTTCATCCTCTTATCGGTTATTCTTATTCTCAGAATTCGGGCGAAGATCACCGGACAGTCATGACTGAAGAAAACGAAACGAAACAGAACCCCCGCGGAAGCGGTTACTCAACACGTCAGAAAGCCTCCCTTATCCGCTTTCTCGAGTCGCATCCTGAGGAGTTTCTGACGGCGAAGGAAATTCACGAGGGGCTCGTCGCGAGCGGTGAAAAGATCGGCTACACGACGGTCTACCGGCTCGTCAACGCACTTTCAGAGGAAGGGAAGCTGAAGAAATTTCTGACCAAGAAAGGCGGCCCGATTGTGTTCGAATTCGCGCCGGGTCACGATGAGGCGGAGTTTCACGTGCAGTGCAAAGTCTGCCGGAAGCTCTTTCACCTTCATTGCGGAGAGATTGAGCGTACCGCTGAGGAACTGAAGCATCACCTGGATGCAGAACACGGAATCCTGATTGACTTTCAGAATTCCGTGTTTCAAGGGATCTGCCCCGCCTGCAGACGAAAGGCGGAACAAAACCATCAGGACTGATCCGCAGGTCCTCAGAGGACCCACGGAACACGGCGTCTATCAGTAGTTCTCGGCGCGGACTTCGAAGAAGCTCTGCGGATGGAAGCAGACCGGGCAGACTTCCGGAGCCTTCGTGCCGATCACGATGTGACCGCAGTTGCGGCATTCCCAGACCGTGATGCCGGCCTTCTCGAACACCTTCTTCTCTTCCACGTTCTTCAGCAGCTTGCGATAGCGCTCTTCGTGGGTCTTTTCAATAGCATCCACGCCGCGGAACTGAGCGGCGAGTTCCGGGAAGCCTTCTTCGTCGGCTTCCTTCGCCATACGATCATACATATCCGTCCACTCATAATTTTCACCGGCAGCGGCAGCGGCGAGGTTTTCCTCGGTCGTGCCGATCTGGCCGAGCTGACGGAACCAAAGCTTCGCGTGTTCACGCTCGTTATCAGCGGTCTTCTGGAAAAGAGCGGCGATCTGCTCGTAACCCGCCTTCTTCGCGACACTTGCGAAGAACGTGTACTTGTTGCGGGCCTGGGACTCACCGGCAAAGGCTTCCCACAGATTCTTTTCGGTCTTCGTACCGGCATAACGATTAGCAGCCATTACTTTCTCCTAGATATTAGAAATGATCCGGTCTGCCACCCGGGGTGATTGGGGGTCCCGGGGACAAATGTGTGGCATACCAGATATGAACATTCTATTCGCTTTTCATAAAAAGTGTGAGTCTTTTTTTATTTTTTTGTATTACCTTAATTTCAATATTGTCAATCACTGAAAGTATCCCGGCAGTGCTTTTCAATGAGAATGAAAATTTCTCAATCAAACCAGTTTCATAACATCACCTGGCGCTTTCCATCCTTCTTAACTCTTTAATTTATATTCCTAATATAGGTAAACCGACCTTACGCCAGCCTTAAGCTGAAGGTATTGAGAACTGTTCTTATTCAGACAGTCCGAGACCGCTAGTGAGGATTTTTGTACTGAAGGATTTATGTCCCTGAGAGCCGGCTGTATTTTCAATTAAATATTTATTGAAACACAAAATTATAGTTAGACGACTAATGGATTTCATCCAAAAGCAGGTCCCGATTAGGAATTTTTCTGTCGTTTTTCAGTATCAGACCGGATACTGATGAACTCAAAAATCACAGAGGAAACCGACTGAGACGGGTATCTTTCCTGAATGGAAAGCTCGGCTGGAAGGCGGGAACGCAGGAACCGGGGGGAACAACCCCGCATACATAAGAAAAGAGCCCGAAATGCCTCTTAGAAGCACTCCGGGCTCTGAAACCTGGTGCGGAGAGCCGGACTTGAACCGGCACGCCCTCAACGGGCGTCAGGACCTAAACCTGGTGCGTCTACCAATTTCGCCATCCCCGCGCACGAAGGCTCTATTTTACAGAAAAACTCTGAAAAGTGCCTTCAAAAAAGCTGTGCAGATTTAAAAAATCAGAGTCGCAGCCAGGGTGGCGTTACTTGGCTGCGGGCTTCTCGGAACCGCAGCCGCAGGTGCAGCCGCCTTCCTCATGCTCGTGATGGTGACCACCGCAGCCGCATTCACCCTCTTCATGCTCGTGGTGATGGCCGCCGCAGCAGCACTCGCCTTCTTCATGATCGTGGTGATGACCGCCGCAGCCGCATTCGCCCTCTTCATGCTCATGGTGATGGCCGCCGCAGCCGCACCCGCACTCTTCCTCTTCGTGATCGTGGTGGTGACCGCCGCAGCCGCAGCTACACTCTTCCTCTTCGTGCTCATGGTGGTGACCGCCGCAGCCGCATCCACACTCCTCTTCCTCGTGGTGATGGTGATGACCGCCACAGCCGCAGCCGCATTCATCGTCGTCATCGTGATGGTGGTGATGGCCGCCGCAGCCACACCCGCAGCCGCAGGAATCCATAACGATCGGGGTGAAGGGTTCAGTGACTTCGGTATAGGTGAGGCCGATCTGCTTCAGCGCAAGCCCCAGGTCTTCGTCCGCCGCGACACCGAAACCATCCTCAGTCTGAGACACGCGGTAGCCGCGCATCAGAAGAGCGGAACCCGCCTGCTGCATCAGATTCATATCGCCCGTGACATGGAACACGACTTCAGGCGCCGCGCTCACCGCGTAGAGCTGCCCATGATCATCCATCAGGATGTCATCGATCTCAAGCGGACGCAGTTCATCAACCGGAACCGTCACTTCGTACGCTTCGCCGCCCGCCTCAAAGGTGGAGGGAAGCTCAGCGCGGAAGGCGCTAATCAGGGGGATTTGCTTCATTCTCGCGAGGAGAACAGGAGCGGGCTTCGATCCCGCCGGAAGGATTTTGGTGAGCGTGGTCATTGTGTAATTTCCAGGCAATATGGGTTATTTGATGCGGGAAAGTATACCGATTCAGTCCGGGGCCGGTGAGGCGTTCTTTACTCCATCCCCTGCACCGCAGCGACCGCTTCCGAGAGCTTATCCACCGGGATCACCTCAAGCCCCTCAATCGGTTCTTTCGGCTTATTGGCGCGCGGGATGATGGCGCGTGAGAACCCGAGCTTCGCGGCCTCGCGGAGCCGCTCCTGGCCGCGCGGCGCGGGACGCACCTCGCTTGCGAGACCGATTTCACCGAACACCACGAGCCCCTTCGGGAGCGCCCGGTTACGGATCGAGGAAATGATGGCGAGCAGCACCGCGAGGTCAGTCGCCGGTTCCGAGATCTTCATGCCGCCCACGGCGTTCACAAAGACATCCTGATCAAAGCAGCTCACCCCGGCGTGACGGTGGAGGACCGCGAGGAGCATTGAAAGACGCTGCAGATCAAGGCCGACCGAAAGCCGCTTCGGGGTCGGCGAGTGTGAGTCATCCACCAGAGCCTGAATTTCGACGAGAAGCGGCCGTGTCCCCTCCTGCGTCACAAGAATCACGGAACCCGGGACACTCTCCCGGTATTCGGAAAGGAAAATCGCGGACGGGTTCGAGACACCGCGGAGGCCGTGGTCCGTCATACCGAAGACCCCAAGTTCATTCACGGCGCCGAAACGGTTTTTGAACGCGCGGATGAGGCGGAAGTTGGAGTGCGTATCGCCTTCAAAGTAAAGCACGGTGTCGACGATATGCTCGAGCACCCGGGGACCGGCAAGCGACCCTTCTTTCGTGACATGGCCGACAAAAACAAGCGTCGTGCCCGAGGTCTTCGCGAGACGCGTAAGCCGGGCCGCGCATTCGCGCACCTGGGAGACCGAGCCCGGCGCGGAATTGAGTTCAGAGGAGAAAATCGTCTGGATCGAGTCGATCACGACGAAGTCCGGTTTCTCCGCCACGATCACCTGTTCGATCGTCTCAAGCTGAATTTCACTCATCAGCCGGATCCCGTCAGGACGGAGCTCAAGACGCTTCGCGCGCATCGCGACCTGTCCCGCGCTTTCTTCACCGGATACATAGAGTGTTTTCATGCCGCGCCCGACGAGCCGCGCCGTGACCTGAAGGAGAAGCGTGGATTTCCCGATACCCGGATCACCGCCGATCAGAGATACGCCTCCGGGCACAAGTCCTCCGCCCATCACGCGGTCAAATTCGCGGAGCCCGGTCAGAATCCGCGGAAGGTCCTCTGCCTGAACGCTGGAGAGATCCTTCACTTCAGTCGACTCAATAATCGCCTGGCTGCGGTGGCGGTCAGAGCCATAGCGGGCGCTGACACCCTCCTCCACCTTATATTCGGAGAGTGTGTTCCAGGCGTGGCAGTTCGGGCATTGTCCCATCCATTTTGGGAAACTCTCCCCGCATTGGCTGCAAACATAAACCGTTTTTGACTTTGCCATTTCTGCCGCTCCGTAGACTGATCAGGGCCGGGATCCCTCGGATCCACAGCCCTGCGGTTGAAGCTTTTAGTTTACAGAAAGGAGGACACCTGAATCAGAGAGTCCCTTCTGTCTCCCGGACAGGAACGCGCGGCAGCACGCTGCAGATCAGCTCATACCCAATCGTGCTGACCGAACCCGCGATCTCGTTCACCGGAATATGCTGTCCCCAGAGTTCCACCCAGCTTCCGACATCCGCGTCCGGGAAATCGGTGATATCGATCGAAATCATGTCCATGCAGACACGCCCCGCCATCGGGACCTTTTTCCCTTCAACCCAGACCGGGGTGCCGTTCGGAGCGGATCTCGGGTAGCCATCCGCGTAGCCGCAGGCGACGATGCCGATCCGGCTCGGACGCGGCGCGATCCACTTGGAGCCGTAACCGACCGCCTCACCCTTCTCAATATGCTGGACCGCGATAATCTTCGCGCGGAGCGTCTGCGCCGGAATAATGTCGAGTGTTTTCTCGGACACCGTCGAATCCGGGCTCACGCCGTAAAGCGCGATGCCTGCGCGGACCGCGTTCCCTTTCACCTCAGGGTGGAAGAGCATGCCGGTCGTCGCAGCGAGACACGCCCCTTCGGGGTCGTTCGCGAGATCACCGAGCCGGTCCAGCTGCCGGCCGACTGTCGCCGGGCCGTTCTCTTTATAAGAAGGGTCACCGTTTGCGAAGTGCGTGAGAACGCCGTAGCTCGTCACCCCGGGAATCGCGTGAAGCCGGGCTCTGACCGCTTCCACTTCGGATGGCCGGAAGCCGAGACGGCTCATGCCGGTGTTCACGCCGATATAGCAGCCGAGGCGCAGCCCCTTGTGATGCTCCAGAATGGAAAGGAGCCGCTCCGAATGAACGATCACGTCAGCTCCTGCTTCCTGAATAGGCTCGAGGTCCTCTTCATCAAAGAACCCTTCAATCATCAGGATCCGTTTCTTCCAGCCGAGACGCCGCAGCTTCAGCGCGTCACCGATATCGAGGATCGCGAGACCGTCCGCCTCAGCGAACCCTTTCACAATATGCTCCAGTCCGTGACCGTAGCCGTTTGCCTTCACCACAGCCCAGAGGAACCGGCCGCGCGCCGCCTCCCGCATTTTCTGGCAGTTGTGGCGCAGTGCGTCCATATGAATGACAAGCTCTATGGGACGAGACATTTTCTAAACTTTCCTGATTTATTCTGATTCTGTAGATGAATGATCCCTGGCGGTCGTTCCCGCTTTTTTCCGCATAGCGGCGGAGCGCCGGAAGGAAACTGTCCGGAAACTTTACCACTATGGCCCGGCACCCGAGTTAACCCCCGGGATCGTTTAACCTGAGGCCTCCGTGCGATAAAGTGTAAGTTTCCGTTTTTCTTTTAGATTTCGGGACGGAAAACCGGTAGACTCCGGCACGGCTTTCTGAGACCGCGTCACAAATCCCGCCTTTCCGCTATATTTACCTAGGCGGTTCTGCTGCGTCATCTCTGAACTGCCCACTTTTCAAGGAATATAAGGGAGACAAATGAATCGCGGGTTTTACACGATCATGGCGGCGCAGTTTTTTTCAAGCCTCGCCGATAACGCTCTCCTCATCGCTGCCATCGCGCTGCTCTCCGAGCTCGCCGCCCCTGCCTGGATGACTCCGCTCCTGCGACTCTGCTTCACGCTGAGCTACATCATCTTTGCGGCGTATGTAGGAATTTTTGCGGACAGCATGCCGAAAGGCCGCGTCATGTTCCTCACGAACACGCTGAAAGCGGTGGGCTGTCTCTTTATGCTTTTCGGGGGCCACCCGCTTCTCGCCTACGCGATCGTCGGTCTTGGCGCCGCGGCTTACTCCCCCGCCAAATACGGCATCCTCACGGAACTCCTCCCCCCGGATAAACTCGTTGTGGCTAACGGCTGGATCGAAGGCCTCACGGTGATTTCGATCATTCTCGGCGTAGTGCTCGGCGGTGCCCTGATTCTTCCGGCTGTCGCGGATCCGGTGCTCGCCGCGGGCGTCCTCCAGACAATCGGCATTCATACAAGAGCCGGCGCCGCGATCTCGATCGTTTTCTTTATTTACCTCATTGCCGCGGCCTGCAATCTCTTTATTCCGGACACCGGCGTGCGGTACCCGAAAGCGGATTTCGAACCGATCAAAACGGTCTGCAATTTCCTCGGCTCCTGCAAAGCGCTTTGGACCGATAAGCTTGGACAGACGTCGCTTGCCGTCACCTCGATGTTCTGGGGCGCGGGCGCTGTGCTGCAGTTCCTAGTGCTCTCCTGGGCTGACACGAATTTCGGCCTCAATCTCTCACAGGCCTCCATTCTTCAGGCCGTGGTCTCTGTCGGCATCGCAATCGGCGCGGTCGGCGCCGCGACCTTTGTGCCGCTTAAGAAGTGCCTCAAGGTACTCCCGATGGGCGTTCTGATGGGGGTCGTCGTGGTCTTTGCCGCGCACTTCAACCGCGCGATGGCGCCTTCCGTCATCACGCTTCCGGGCGGTTTTGAAATCTCCTGGGCGATCATCATCGCGGGCTGCATCATGGTGCTTGTCGGCGCGCTTGCCGGCTTCTTCGTAGTGCCGATGAACGCCCTCCTTCAGAACCGCGGCTTTGTTCTGATGAGCGCGGGCCGCTCGATCGCCGTCCAGAACTTCAACGAAAATTCGTCGATGCTGATCATGCTTGGCATCTACTCGCTCATGATCAAGGGAGGCCTCACCTCCACCCGCATCATGGAGATCTTCGGCGCCTTTGTCGCGATCGGGATGATCATTGTGATCCTCACGCACCGCCGCAACGCGATCGGTCAGGATCTCTCCAGCATGATCGGAGAAGAAAGCCCGCATCTGCAGAACGGGAAAGAGAAGTAGAGCGGCGGATCGCTCCCCAAAAGCAAAGCCCGGTTGAAAAACCGGGCTTTTTTGATGGGCTCTGCGATGTGTGTCAGGCCGCTTCCGCTTCTTTCAGCGTCCGCTTCACAAAGAGCAGATCGTGCCAGCACTTTTCCTTATCCGCGAGGTTCCGGAGGAGGTACGAGGGGTGATACGTCACGATCACCGGAACCTTCTTCCCAGCGACCTCGATTTCGAAAAGCTTTCCGCGGAGACGGCTGATCGCCTGATCAGTGCCGAGAACCGCTGACGCCGCGGGGCGGCCCATCAGCACGAGAACCTTGGGGGCGAGGAGCTGAAGCTGCCGGTCAAGGAAATGGCGGCAGACCGCGACTTCCTCGGGCTTCGGATCGCGGTTATGCGGCGGACGGCATTTAAGCACGTTGATGATCGCGATGTCCTTCCCGCGCTGCAGCCCGACAGACTCCAGCGCCTTCGTGAGAAGCTGACCGCTCTTCCCGACAAAAGGCTTCCCCTGGAGATCTTCTTCCGCCCCCGGCGCTTCGCCGACCATCACGATCGGGCAGCCCGGAGCGCCGTCCGCGAACACGGTGCGGGTCCGCGTTTCACTGAGACCGCAGCCGTGGCAGTCAGGAAGAAGCGCCTTCAGCTGATCCCAGGTACCGTCTGTCACCTGGCTGAAGAACTTCACTGAATCCCAGCCGCTCGCAGCGTGATCAGGGAGAACCGCTGCCGGCATGGAAGACGACACGGTGGGAGACACCGCCTGCGCCGCACGGCGCGGCGCCTGAGTTATCGGGCTCGCGTGAACCGGCTGCGACGGAGCTGTCACCGAAGCCCGGGATACACGGGACACACGGGGTGCGGGTGCCACCGGGCGCGGCTGAGGCGTCGCTTCCGCAGCCGGAGCCGCGGGAGCCTCAATCGCCTTCGGCACGCCTCGGACCGGCACTGACGGATCCTCTTCTGCCCGGAGAATCCACTCAGGGCCAAGCCCCATCGCCTTCCAGATCGCGGATTGCCGTGCGTCAAGCATGGGTGAGCATTGCCTCCATAAAGAGCGCGTCTTCGCGTGTTCCGTCGCGGTTCGCGTAGTAATCCGAAATCACCCCGGCCTGGACAAACCCCGCCTTTTTATAAATATGGATCGCGTGATCGTTTGAAGACCGCACCTGAAGCACCACGCGGAAAGCGCCTTCACGGTTCGCCTCACTCATGAGATCAGCGAGAAGCGCGGTCCCGATTCCCTTCCCCTGAAATTCCGGGGCAACCGCGAGCGTGAAGATCTCGGCCTCACCCCGCAGCTGATGAAGGACGGCGTAACCAGCCACAGTCCCGGCGTCCTCCGCGACTCTCGCGTAGCACCCGGAGCGGAGGCACGCGGCGTAGGAACCCATAACCCAGGGCTCCGTAAAAACACGCTGTTCAATCGTTTCAATCGCGGGAAGATCCGCGGGCGTCATATTCCGAATCGCGGCTGCCATCGTCAGAGCCTCTTTCCCGCGGCGCGCTCTTCAATCGTGAGCGCCACATGGTTACGGACGTAAAGCGGAGCGGCGAGTTCCGGAATCACGGCGAGCCCCAATTTAAAGAGAATCGCGCCGAGCGCCGCGAGATCAAGCGCCGTGACTGTCGCATCCGGATTCAGCGTCACCCGGTCACCCAGCACCGCGAACGACTCCGGGAACGCGCGGACACCGCTTCCCGAGGCGAGCGCCACGCCGAAACTCTCGGCAAGCCCCGCGAGCTCATCCGGATTCACGAGTTCAGCCGGTACGAGTTCAGAGAGCCTCGCACCCTCTTCCGCCTTCTCGTACACCGCGCAGTACGCCTGATGCATCCGGGCGTCGAAAGCCGCGAGGATTCTCGTCCCGGCGGGTTTCCCGCTGAGTTCCTTCATCGCGAGTGCTTCAAGGTTACTCGCCGCGACAATCGGCTTCTCTTTTGCCCAGGCGAGCCCCTGCGCCACGCCGCACGCGACCCGAAGCCCGGTAAAGGCTCCCGGACCCGCTCCGAACACCACGGCGTCACAGTCTGAAAGCGAGACACCCGCTTCCCGCAGCACGGCGTCCACCTCTCCGATCAGGGACTCCGAATGCCCCGCTCCGGACTCATCAATTTTCTGGACCGAAAGACCTTCACCCGTCACCGCGGCGGAACTCACCGGCGTTGCGGTATCAAGCGCGAGGAGCGTTGGGATTTTTGCCGACATTCTCTGTTCTCTTACTGAATTCCAAATACGAAAAAAGCGGGACCGCGGCTATGAATCGCGAATCCCGCCTGTCAAGAGCGCATTTTAGCGCCTCGCCGGATCGGCTTCCGGGTTTTTCCGGCGGCTTCACTCCCGAAGCCCGCCAGAGGCACGGCCTCTTCTCAGCGGCCTCCGTCCAGCCGGGCGTTCTCACGCGCAGACCGGACATGCATAAATTCCTGATGCACCTGAATGATCTGATTTCTCATATGCATTCTTTCCATCGGCGACATCACCGGACGGGGATCCCCCGGCTCCATGGCACCGAGCCCCTTCGGGTCGATGCTGCACTCAAAGTGGCGCCGGAACTCTTCCCGGCTGATCGGGCGAAGCTTCTCGCGAAGCGCCCGTTTTTCCGCGTCATCCATCAGCATCCAGATGTGGCGGCGGTTTTCCTGCGTCATGACAGGCCAGAGATCGGCGCGCTCCTGAACGGAGAGACTCTGCCACTCAGCGGGAGTGCAGGTGCGATTGCACATAGGACCATCCTGCGCGAACGCGGGGGAAGCCGCAGCGCAGCAGGTCGTCAGCAAAGCCAGCAGCAAAAATTTTCTCATAGCAGTCCGAATAAGGAAATAAGTGAGGAGGAGCTTCCGCAAGGAAGGCCCCGCTCCAGAAACCGGCCGCGGAGGCTCCTCCTTTCTTCAACACCTATATCCTATTTCGATTTTTCTTAAAAAGTGCTACAAAAAGGGAGTGAAATTCTTTCAGGGCGGGTTCTTTTGTTACAGCTTGTTTTGGAGAGCACAAAAAAATTTGTAACAGGCCAAAATGTAACAAACCAACCCGGAAGCAAAAACCGGGAAGCTTTTTTCTTTAGAGAAAGAATTCTATTACAAGGGGACAGACATGACGGCTGAACGCAAACCGAAAATTCTGGTGGTCGATGATGACCCGAGGCTGCGGGATCTACTGCGGCGCTATCTCGGTGAGAACGGGTTCAATGTCTTCGTGGCTGAAAACGGCCAGGCGATGAACCGGCTCTGGATGCGTGAGCGCTTTGACGCGCTGATTCTCGACCTGATGATGCCGGGTGAGGATGGTCTCGCGATCCTGAAGCGGATCCGCGCGTCCAAGGACACGACGCCTGTCATCATGCTCACGGCGCGAGGTGAAGATGTCGACCGTATCGTGGGGCTGGAGCTCGGGGCCGATGACTACATCCCGAAGCCCTTCAATCCGCGCGAACTCCTCGCCCGGGTGCACGCCGTGCTGCGCCGCCGTCCGACGCCTGAGACGCCGGGGGCGCCTTCAAGCGAAAACGAAATCGTGAAGTTCGGGAACTTTGAACTCGACCTCGGCACCCGGGTGCTCCGGAAGAACGGCGAACCGATTCCGCTCACGACGGGCGAATTCGCGGTGCTGAAGGCCTTTGCCCGCCACCCGCGTCAGCCGCTCTCGCGTGACAAGCTGATGGAAATGGCCCGCGGCCGCGAGTACGAGGCCTTTGACCGGAGTCTTGACGTCCAGGTCTCGCGTCTCCGCAAGCTGATTGAACCCGAACCGAGCAAGCCCCGCTACCTGCAGACGGTCTGGGGTCTCGGCTACGTCTTCATCCCGGACGGACATACGGTGTAAGGATCAGGTGCGTCACCGGATTCTCACCTGAAGCGCGGCAGAGGTTTCTCAGAAAGAAGCCAGCCGCGCTTTTCCCTTTTTTGCTCTTATCCCCAGGCTGCAATC
>ERZ773224.739-NODE-739-length-44731-cov-9.092018_pt1 | contig 44731 bp, 37 predicted proteins | sample MGYA00580526_ERZ773224 | MGnify/ENA primary metagenome ERZ773224 (study PRJEB29015, sample SAMEA2737743) | human gut metagenome | biome: human gut; feature: human-associated habitat; material: faeces | place: China | collected 2012 ... | reverse complement strand
ACCTACTGTTCTACCACCTTCACGAAATTATCTCATCATTGCTTAGTGTTTTCTATTTAGTTTTCGTTGTATTTCCTACTTGTTTTGGTTGCCTGTGCTGTCATTATTTCTATTTGCAGAGAAAAATGACGACAGTTTGACGACTGCACAAATTCAACAGTGGATTAAAATAATATTTTCACCTTACTTATTCAAAGTTATGTATTATGTATAGTAATATTTCCAATTTTTTTTAATATATCCATCAACAAAAATTCCAACATCTATATTATCTTCTTCAACTTTCTGTATATCTTTTTCATTATGCTGAATATTCAATATTTTAAATCTATTGTAATCCTTCCCCGTATACGCAAAAATATACTCCCCTACTTTTAATCTTGATTTTTTACTATTAATACATAATATATTATTATTGTACACATCGATAATCATATCGATTTCATTTAATAAGCCGCACGTTTGTAGAATTATGATTAATTCTTCCTCGAATATGTCGCAAATAACTTGTCCCATCATTTCCATAAATGGTATTATTTGTTCGACCAACACACTATTTGATAGCCTGGTATCTACGCACCAGCCATGTGCAACTTTATTTCGTTGTTCAACTAATTGTGTTAATTCTTCAAACAGTCTATTAACATCTCCACCTTTTTTCTTGTTAATGTACTCTTTTGCTTTTTCATCTGAGAATTCATTTTTATTTTTTATATACTCGACAAACTTCTTTTTTCCCAAGATTTTTGCTTTAGAGTTTTTTATTCCCAAATCATTAAACAACTCTATTAGTTGATCTATTCCTAAATTGCCACTATGCGTTAACAAAAGTTCTTTATTAAGTGAAAATTTTTCTTCTTCAAAACACGAATATAAATTTTTAATTACCTCTAGTTCATTAATTTCAAAATTTTTAAACCTATTTGAATTCACCAAAAACTCTCCACTTTTCTTTATATGTTTTTGCTTAATTTCATTTGCTAAATTGACATACCTGTCTGCTTTTTCCACCCAAAAATCTAATAATGAATCAGCAATTTTATCAATATAGTTTTCAAAGCACCCATACAAACTTATGATTACAGCATTATAAACCACTGGGGTGCTCATCACTTTTGTAAATCTTTGTTTTATAATATTCACATCTAAATTTTCCCTATCAAAATTGTCTATTAATGAATGTTGTTCTTCCATACATGTAATATAATTTCGTATATCTTTTAAATTGTTTAAATACTCATCCTTACTTATGTTAATTCTATTCATCCATATTTCCTTCTAATATATTCTGAACAATTTTTTCGAAAAAGTCGGCTCTATTTAATATATCGGTTTTTGATTGTTTTTTCCCGTTAAACATTTCTTCGTTTTGTTTATATGCTTTTTCCATATATTGTGTAATTAGTTTATTGTTATTTGGTACACTATTTATATCATATTTTGTTAATGCCAACATAAGTGAATCATAAATCATCTTCTGTGGTTTTGACCATTTAAATTGATTTCTAATTTCTTTGTATTGACAAAAAGCTTTATCTCCAAACATTTTATTTGCTATTTCAATCGTATTTATAAATAATTCTTTTAGCACATCTCCTCTATCTGAATTTTCTTCTAAAATAGTGTTTCCAAAAATCATGCACTTGTCTAAAAAATCAGATAATTGCCCTGAATATTCATTAACATGTCTCATCGCAAAAAACCTTAATACTAATTCAACATCATACATTCTCATATATAAGTTATTTAAAGCGAGTTCATCCGCCACATCCAATGAATCTACTGTATCTAATTGATATAGTTCTTTAGTATTATTATCTTCATCAACACTTACCGGTATTCCCCACAATTTTCGAAATGTTGTATTTGTCGAAAGTTCCTTGCACAATTTATTAAATTCACCATTATATAGTGCATTTCTTATCTCTTGATCTTCTAATTTAACTCCACCGGTATTTAGTCTTTCAAATACCATCCTTTTCATTCTTTGCTCTTGTTCTTGAGATTTAGCTGATTCTTTTAGTAATGACACTACTGATATTTGTCGTCTGTCAATACCTTCTTTTATTTTTTTAGGTAATTCACTATATTTTTTTGTGTTTAATTCTGGCCATTCCGTTAAACCTTCTAATGCATATTCATTATCATAAAAATCCATAATTGCCGAAATACGCTGAAGACCATCCATCACCTCATATTTACCATACTCTACTTCATATATGAATATAGGTGGCACTGGAATATTCATTATAAATGATTCGATAAGACGAGAGCGCTTTTTATTATCCCAAGTAATTCGTCTTTGATATATCGGTTTTCTGTCATATTTACCGTTTGTAAAAACATCTTTTACTAGCGGTAATTTAATAGCTCCTTGTTCTGTAACAATTCTTGCCTCTCCAATTTCATATTTTTCATTAATTTCTTCCTCAGACAACATAACCTTTTTATTTTCTTTCCCTTCAAAATTTTCTTTTTCAAATTTTAATGTCAAATTTTTATTTTCTAATAAATAAACCTTATCTCCATATGCATAAGCAAAATTTTCTCTATGCGTAACCATAATGACAAGTATATTTAAAGAGAGTTCCTTAAAAAGGGAAATAAAATACTTGGCATTTTCTTCATCTAAAGAACCCGTAGGTTCATCTAATAACAAAACATCTGGATTTACTATTAATGCTCTAGCAATTTGAACTCTTGCTAGTTGTCCTCCAGATAATTCATCAATATTTCGATCTTTCAAATCATAAATTCCAATTTTCTTTAAAATGCACTCGGATTTTTCTGATATTGTTTTTTTATCAATCCCTTTTGCAATTAAAGGAATCTTAATATTATCAATAACACTTATATTTTTTATAAAAGTTGGAGATTGAAAAACTAAACTTACAATTACATTTTCCGGCATTATTTGGATTTTTCCCTTTTGCATTTTTATATCTTTATCTATCAAATATAAAAGAGTAGCTTTTCCAGTTCCAGAACGACCTAAAATAATAACAAACTCTCCTGCTTTTGCACTAAAATTTAAATTTCTAAAGATAGTTTGTTTATTATAAGAATAGTTTAGATTTCTAATAAAAATAGTTGCCACACTTTATATAAACAATTCTACTTGTTTTTTTGAGTGTGACAACTATTTTAAATTCTTTTTTTTCCTGGATAGTTTAATAAATTTAATTTTGCTCTTTGTTCAGAAATTTCACTTTGTATATCTGAAATACTTCTTCGATTATTTGCTGATTTTAAACGTTTTTCTGCATTTTCCAATAGTTCAGTAACAACTTTATAATCAATTTGATTTTTATAAAATGTTGCATCAGCAATAATTGTAACAGAATCTGTTTTATTCTCTATATTCATTACACCATTTGTAATAACTAAATCATAAATATGCATCGAAGTTGTGTAATGAAAAACAGCAGGAACAAGAGGTGTAATTAAATCTTCATGCCCTGGTAAAATTTCTAACCAACCAGTACTGCTTTTGACATTAAGTTTATCTACTCCATCTCTATCAATTACAATTCCTAATGGAGTAACTACTTGCAAATGCATTAATTACCTTCCTTTAAACGTTTAGCTTTTTCAACTGCATCTTCAATAGTACCAACATATAAAAAGGCTTGCTCTGGAAGATCATCATAATGTCCCAATAAAATTTCTTTAAAAGAACGAACAGTATCTTGAACTGGAACAGAAATACCAGGTTGGTTATTAAACACTTCAGCGACATGGAATGGCTGAGACAAGAAATTTCTAATTCTTCGTGCTCTAGCAACAATAATTTTATCTTCAGCTCCTAATTCGTCCATGCCTAATATGGCAATAATATCTTGCAATTCTTTAAATCTTTGAAGTATTTGTTGAACTCCGCGAGCAACCTCATAATGTTCTTTACCAACAACTGCTTCATCTAAAATATTTGAAGAAGATTCTAACGGATCAACAGCTGGATAAATTCCTAAAGCAGAAGTCTTTCTATCCAAAACGATTTTTGCATCCAAATGCGAAAAAGTTGTCGCTGGAGCTGGATCTGTTAAATCATCTGCTGGAACATAAATTGCTTGAACAGAAGTAATTGAACCATTTTTTGTTGAAGTAATTCTTTCTTGTAATTGTCCCATCTCTGTAGCCAATGTTGGTTGATATCCAACAGCAGATGGCATTCTTCCTAAAAGTGCACTGACTTCACTACCAGCTTGTGTAAAGCGGAAAATATTGTCGATAAATAATAAAACATCTTTTTTATCATGATCACGGAAATATTCTGCCATCGTAAGACCGCTAAGAGCTACTCTCATACGAGCACCTGGAGGTTCATTCATTTGACCAAACACTAATGCTGTTTGACTCAAAACTCCCGATTGTTTCATTTCATTATAAAGATCATTACCCTCACGAGTTCTTTCACCAACACCAGCAAAAACTGAAGTTCCACCTTTATCAGCAGCAATATTATGCATCAACTCTTGAATTAAAACAGTTTTGCCAACACCGGCACCGCCAAACAAGCCAACTTTACCACCTTTAGCAAATGGGCAAAGCAAATCAATAACTTTAATTCCAGTTTCTAAAATCTCCGAACTTGTTTTTTGATCAATAAAAACTGGAGCTGGACGATGAATTGACCAATGCTCAACATTTTGATCAAAATCCTTATCATCAATAGGATCTCCTAAAACATTAAACATTCTTCCCAAAGTTGTTTGTCCAACAGGTACTTTAATTGGGCAACCAGTATCATAAGCTTTCATTCCACGATATAAGCCTTCTGTTGGACCCATACTAACTGTTCTTGTAACATCATCCCCTATATGTTGCATAACCTCAGAAATCAACTTTTTCCCGTCAGGCAAAGGAATTTCAATAGCATTCAAAAGATTAGGAAGATGTCCTTCATCGAAACGTACATCGATTACTGGACCTTGAACCATCACAATAGTTCCTTCATTTAGAAGAACTTTTCCACTGTCGTTAGACTTCATAATTTCTCCTTTATTTATTAGCGTTTGCACCAGAAACAACTTCTGTAATATCTTGTGTAATTTGAGCTTGTCTAGCCTTGTTATATTGTAATTCTAATTCATCTATAATTTCTTCGGCGTTATCTGAAGCATTTTCCATAGCATTTCTTCTTGAAGAATATTCACTAACAGCTGATTCTAAGAAAATATTATTTACTAAAGAATTAACATATTGAGGTAATAATTCTTTATAAACTTTTTGCGGGCTAGGTTCAATAATCGCATAAATATCTGCTGGATTAGTTGATTTAACATCAGCAACTATTGGAAATAGTACCTTAGCTGTTGGTTGAAATTTAATAGAATTGACATAATGAGTGCCTATAATAAGAACAGAACCATATTTTTTTGTTTTGAATTGTTCCATTAAATATTTTCCTATTTTTCTTGAAACAGAATAATCAAAACCTTGATAAGCATTTATAAATTGATCGTCATAAAGAATATGTTCATAATCAAGATGAGAAGCAATTTTATGGCCAACAACTAAAACTTCATCACCTTCTTTATAGTTTTTATGAAATAGTTTATTAATATTTGTATTATAAGCTCCACATAAACCTAAGGAAGAAGAAATTACTAAAATTAATATAAAAGGAGAATGAATATGGAAATTTCAATAATTGGTGGAGATTTAAGAACTGTAAAACTAATTAAACTGTTAGCACAAGATAAAAATAAAATAAAAGCGTGGGGATTTGAAAATTGTGAGGAGTTGTTGGATTTTGAAAAAAAGAATGATAATTTAAAAATCCATAATAATTTAGACGAAGCATTGCAAAACCAAATAATAATAGGACCAACGCCATTTACTAAAGATAGAAAATACATATGTACACATTATACAAACCAAAAATTAGAAATACAAACACTTGCCAACAAAATTAGAGACAAATTACTAATAGGAGGTTCAGTACCTGCAGAGATATTAGAACAAATAGAAACAATAGACATATTAAAAGACGAAAGGCTGGTTATATTAAATGCTATATCTACGGTAGAAGGCACAATAGAAATAGCAATAAAAGAAACGCAGAAAAACCTATATAATAGTAATATATTAATAATTGGATATGGAAGAATAGGAAAAATACTTGTAGACAGATTGACAGCATTTAAGGCTAATGTGTATTGCAGTGCAAGAGGGAAAGACATTACTTGGATAGAAGCATATGGAAGCAAAAGCATAAAATATGAGGAACTAAACAAAAAAATAGATATGTTTGATATAATAATAAATACAGTACCAGTTTTGATATTAAATAAAAAAAGGCTAGAACTGCTAAACAAAAATACACTGCTAATAGACGTTGCATCAGCACCTGGAGGAATAGATTTTGAAGTTGCACGACAATTAAATATAAAAACAATATGGGCGCTAGGAATACCTGGCAAAATAGCACCAATAAGTTCAGCAGAATATATAAAAGAAACAATATATAATATAATAAAAGAGAGGAACGATAACAAATGACAATAATACAAACAATTATTTTAGGAGTAATACAAGGATTAACAGAATTTTTACCAATATCAAGCTCAGCACACTTAAATTTATTTCCTTGGCTATTAAAGTGGCAATCGATGCCAGATTCTTTTGATGTTGCACTACATGTGGGAACACTATTGGCAATAGTAGTATATTTCTTTAAAGATTGGCTAAAGTTAATAGTGGGAGGCTATAAGCAAGTAGTAAAAAAAGAAAAGACGATAGAAGGAAAAATATTTTGGCAATTAGTAATAGCAACAATACCAGCGGGAATATTAAGCTTAATATTAGATAAAATCTCAAGCAAAATAATAGGAGACAATTTAAACCTAAAAATGATATTAATAGCTATTGCTTTAATTGTTATGGGCATTTTATTATACTGGGTAGACAAAAATTCTAAATCAATAGTAAAATATGAAAAAATAACATTAAAACAGTCTATATTAATAGGCATATCACAAGCATTAGCTGCTGCATTTCCGGGAGTATCACGTTCTGGAATTACTATGACAGTGGCAAGATGGCTAAAAATAGATAGAGAAAGTGCTGCAAAATATTCTTTTCTATTAGCAACACCAATAACAGCAGCAGCAGTAATTTTCAGCTTAGGAGACTTGGCATTAACAAGTTTATCATTTTGGATAGGAGTAGTAACAAGTTTTATTGTTGGAATTTTAGTAATTAAATTTTTATTAAATTATTTAAGGAAGGGAAGCTTTAAAGTTTTTGCAATTTATAGAATAATAATAGGTTTAATAATAATAGGAATAGTATTTATAAGATAAAGGAGGGGTTATTTAAATAAGACTATTATTTAAATAACCCTAAAAAGGAGCAAAAGATGAATGTAATATTATATTTAACAATATTTATAATAGGTGCAATTTTAGGAACTCTTACAACATTAATAGTTAAAACAACACTAAAGGAAAAGGTAACAAGAAAAAGGCCATATATAGTTAATGCAATATTAAGTGGAATAATATTTATTTTATTTTCTATATCTATTAAATTAAATATAAAAACAATAAATACTGATATGTTAATAAATTTTATATTTGCCACATTTTACATTGCTACACTATTTGTAATTGCAAAAATAGATAAAAAAGAGCATAGAATAGATAAAAAAATGATATTATTAGGATTTTTATTAATGGCAATATACATGATATATACATATATTGCCGACAAGAATAAAACAGTATATGGATACATTATATATTTATTTATAATCTGCATATTAATAATAGCAGATACCATATATATGAAGAGAAAAGCAAAACAAAGCTATACATTAAACATATTAATGTTATCTATGATAATGATATTATTTACATATGAAGGTGTATTTTTCTTTACAGTAAATTATACTTTGCTAATTATAGGGTTTAAATTGCTAATAAGCAAAATAGCAAATAAAAAAACAAGGTATGTAAAAACAGATAAAAAAACACAATTACAGATTCCTATAGCTTATTATATGTGTATTGCAAATATAATAATGCTTTTAATAACAAATTATTATATATTTTATTATATGTAAAAAAGGAATGAAAAAGATGAAAATTGGTGTAGATATAGGTGGAAGTCATGTTGCAATCGGAATAGTAAATAAAGACAAAATAATAAATAAAACAGAAGTAGAAATAAGTAGTAATATTATTGAAATAGAGGAATTTATAACCAAATATATTGTAAACTATATAGAAGAAGTAAAGAAAAAGGAAAGCGTAGAATTAATAGGAATAGCAACCCCTGGCAATGCTAAAAATGGTATTATATATGAGATTGTAAATTTGGGAATAAAAGAATTTAATATAACTAAAGAATTGCAACAATATTATAATGTACCAATACTTGTTAGGAATGATGCAAAATGCGCAGCAATGGCGGAAAAAATATATGGAAGTCTAAAAACATATGAAGATGCCGTATTTTTGTGTTTGGGTACAGGAATAGGAGCAGGAGTTTTTCTAGATAATAAATTATTAGTACCTAAAAAAAATACGGGATTTGAAATAGGACATATGATAATAGAAAAACATGGAAAACAGTGCAATTGCGGTAAATATGGATGTTTTGAGACATATTGTTCTATAAAAAGATTTAAACAAAACATAAGAGAAATATTAAAACTGGAAGAGGAAATTGAAGGAAAAGAACTATTGACAATCATAGAAGAAAACGAAGAAAATACGAAAGTAAAAAAAGAGATAAATGAATATATACAAAACCTAATAATTGGTTTATCAAACATAATAGACTTATTTGAGCCACAAGCCATAGCTATAGGAGGTGGATTTGTATATTACAAAAACATATTATATAATAAACTTTTAGAGGAGTATTACAATAAAAAATATGTATTTAATAAAGAATTTATGCCAGAAATAAAATTAGCCAGCTTAGGAAATGATGCAGGAATTATAGGCTCTGTTATAGATTTAAAATAACATTTTGAAAGGAACATAATAAAAATGAATTTATCAAATAAAAACATTGTTCATGTAAAAACGGATAATGTGGAATATATACAATTTAAAAGATTGCTAGAATATAAAAACATTGCCCATTGCTACACATTGAAAAGTGATGGGCAATTGAACTTTAAAACAGAAAATAATCCAATAATGTTGAAAAGTTACGAGAATATTTCTAAGGAATTAGAATTTACAGATATTATAAAACCTATGCAAAAACATACAGATAATGTTTTGACAATACAAGGTAAGCAAGAATTAGACGGAGTTGATGGATTAATAACTAATATCAAAAATGTAACGTTGGCTACTACTTCAGCTGATTGTATATCTTTGCTTTTCTATGATCCAAATAAAAATGTAATAGCAAATGTTCACTCAGGATGGAGGGGAACAGAAAAGGGAATATCTAAAATAACAGTAGAAAAAATGATGAATGAATTTAAATGTAATCCAGAAGATATCATTTGCTGTATTTGTCCAAGCATAAGAAGGTGTCATTTTGAGGTTGATACAGATGTAAAAGATATATTTTATAATAAATATAGTAATTTGCCAGAAATTAATGATATAATAAAAAAAGACCATGAACGTAATAAGTATTATATAGATACTGTATTAATAAATAAATGCATATTGAAAAAGTTGGGATTAATAGAAGAAAATATAATAGACAGCAATATATGCACAGTATGTAATAGCAATTTGCTGCACTCATATAGAAAAGCTGGAGAAAATTCTGGAAGGAATATGGCAATAATCGAAATAAAAAAATAGAAAGAGACGAAGAAAATGTATGATAATTGGGAAGACTTAGAAAAAAGTATTTTAGAATGTAAAAAATGCAGATTATGCACAAATAGAACCAATATTGTATTTGGACAAGGAAATAAAAAGGCTAGGTTAATGTTTATTGGAGAAGGACCAGGGGCAGATGAAGATAAGCAAGGAATTCCATTTGTTGGAAAAGCGGGGCAACTTATGAATAATGCGTTTCAAGCATTAGAGATTAATAGAGAAGATGTATATATAGCTAATATAGTAAAGTGTAGACCACCATCCAATAGAGTACCAGAAGATGATGAAGTACAAACGTGTTTAAATTATTTAAGAAATCAAGTAATACTAATAAAACCAAAAATTATAGTGTTATTAGGAAGTACAGCATTAAAGAATATATTAGGAAAAGAGTATGGAATAACTGCGGTACGTGGAAATTGGATGGAGAAAAACGGCATTAAATATATGCCAACATGGCATCCGGCAGCTCTATTAAGAGATGAAAACAAAAAAATAGAATTCTGGCAAGATTTAAAAGAAGTTAAAAAATATATAGACAATAATATAGACTGGGAAGGGAAGAATTAAAAAATGGAAGCTGAATTAAAAGAAAAGGTAGAACAATGTTTGAACTGTAAAGTAAAACCATGTACTAAAGGTTGTCCATTAGAAAATAATATACCAGCCTTTATAGAAAAAGTAAAACAAGACAAGCTTGAAGAAGCATATGAAATACTTTCAGAAACAACTGTATTGCCAGCAATATGTGGAAGAATTTGTCCACATTATAAGCAATGTATGGGGAAATGTGTTCGCGGAATAAAGGGACAACCTGTAAATATAGGCGATATAGAAAAATACATAGGAGATATGTCAATTAAAAATAATTACAAACTTCCTAACTGTGAACAAGAAAGAAATGAAAAAATCGCAATAATTGGAAGCGGACCTGCAGGCCTTACATGTGCAGCGTTTTTAAGAAGAAACGGATTTAAAGTTACAATATATGAAAAATATAGTCAATTAGGTGGAATTTTAAGAAATGGTATTCCCAATTTTAGACTTGACAAAAGTATATTAGACAATACAATTCAAAAAATATTAGATCTAGGTATAGAAACAAAATGTGGAATGGAACTTGGAAAAAATCTTGACTTGAATGAATTGCAAAAAGAGTATAATGCAATATTTTTAGCAATAGGCGCAAACATCACTAAAAAAATGGAAATAAAAGGGGAAGAATTAACAGGAGTATATGGAGGAAATGAATTATTAGAATTAAATAACCACCCTACATATGTTGGAAAAAAAATTGCTGTAGTTGGGGGTGGCAATGTTGCCATAGACTGTGCAAGAACAATTAATAAATTGGGAGCCAAAAGTGTAACTATAATATATAGAAGAGAAGAAGAGCAAATGCCGGCAGAAAAAAAAGAGATAGAAGATGCAAAAAAAGAAGGAGTTAGTTTCTTATTTAAACACAATATTACTCAAATAATAGGTAATGAAAAAGTAGAAAAAATAGAGTGCATAAAAACAGAACTTGTGCAAAAAGAAGGAGAAACAAGAAAATCACCAGTAGAAATTGAAGGCAGTAATTACACAATTGATATGGACTATGTTGTAATGGCATTGGGGTCAAAAACAGAAATAAATGTTGTAAAAAACCTAGGACTAGAGCTGACACAAGAAAAATATGTTAAAATAAATGATAAGAAACAAACATCTAACGAGAAAGTATTTGCAGGTGGAGATTTAGTAGGAGAAAAATCAACTGTAGCATGGGCAGCAAGAAGTGGAAGAGAAGCGGCAGAAAGTATAGGTCAATTTTTATGCAAACAGTTGGTGCCCAAGATACCCAAGAGACCATAAACATACAATGGTAGCAAAAATGGTGTCAGGCATAGAAAGAGAAGATGATGGCGCAAGATAATATACATTTATAGAAATTAGAAAAAGATTCTCTATTGCTTTTGCAATAGAGAATCTTTTTCTAATTTACATTGTATCTTTTTTCGCCTTTTAAAGAAAATACATTTTTCAGGCTATGTAATATATTTTGCCATTTTGATGTATTTACAGGAACCAAAGAAACATTGTTTATAATAGAATCATACTTGATATCTAAGGCTTCCATTTGTTGAACATAATAATCATTAAAAAATGTATAACCATCAGTTGAACCTAAATAATTTTTAAAATTATATAATTTATATCTATATTCATCTATATCTGCTGTAGTTACTAGTTTTTTTATTTCATTATCAAAATATGATGTAAAAATAATATTTTGTGTTTCAAAATACAATTTTTTTAATGTATTTTTATATGTTGAAATCTTTTTTCCGTATTTTGCAGCTTGACTATCTGTACAAGAAATATTAAGCAATTTATTATTTAAGTTAATTATTTTTTCCTCTGCATACAAAATTCTATCTAACATATCTTGTACATAAAAGAAGACTTTTTCACCACATGCTTGTATTATATTTTGTTGAAACTGTGTTGTTGCAGAAAACATACTATCATAAAAGTCGTTTTCATTGGTTATATAAACAAGTTGAGCAACTAAATTGCAAAGTATAGGATAATAAGTTGGAGAAGTAGTAGAAAAAGCAATATCGTAATACTTAACCATCTCATAATTATGTCTTAATGCTTTAGAAGTAGCCAATTGAACAGCAGCTTCGTTTAAAGCCATACCATATTCTTTAGAACTAGTAAATACACATAATCCCAATTTCTTTAAATTTCCTCTTTTATCTTTAACCTCTTGCAAATAATGTATAACCTCATGAATAGCAAATTTTTCTATTTCATCAAGAGATAATCCTGCCCTAAAATATATAGAAGAATTTTTGTAAAAATAATTTGCTTCAGATAATCCTTCTGGCATTTCCGCATAATACATAGGAATTCTTGATATTGCAATAAATAGTTTTTGTGCTATAAAACGTTGGTTAGGGAATGCCCTACACAATTTTTGAGCAATGTTTTTTGCCAAAGTATTGATACTTAAAGTATCTAATTTATCTATAACTGTAATTCCATTTTTCTTTAATTCTTTTTCTATATTCATTTATTATTTCTCCTTAGTACATATTACAACATTATTATACAACAAAATACAAATAAAAACATTACAAAATAAATACGTTTATATTACAAAAATATTACAAACTATTTTACAACAATATTATAAATTTTATTTTTTACATAAATTTCTTTAACAATAGTTTTGTCTTTTAAATTGTTTATAACTGTTTGGTTATTATGAACAATTTCTTTAACAACACTTTCATTCGAATCTCTTACTATTTTGACAGTTGCTCTTAATTTACCATTAAACTGAATAGGTAATTCTATTTCATTATCTATAGTTTTACTTTCCTCGTACTTAGGCCATGTTGTTTCTGCAATGGTTTTGCTCTCGCCAATTCTTTCAAATAACTCTTCGGAAACGTGAGAGGCAAAAGGATTTAGCAATTGTAAAAATGTTTTAAATTCTGCTTTATTTATTTTTTTTAGTTTATAAAACTCATTAACCATTGTCATAAAAGTAGAAATACAAGTATTAAACTTCATTTCTTCAATGTCTGCACTTACTTTTTTTATTGCTTTGTGCATCATTTTTTCAAATTCTGGCGAATATGTAGAACCTTCTACTAACATATCTTGTAAATTCCATACTCTGTCTAAGAATTTACCACAACCACGGATACTTTCCATAGACCAAGGAGCTGTTTGGTCAAATGGTCCCATAAACATTTCATAAACTCTAAAAGTATCAGCACCAAATTCTTCTATAATATCGTCAGGATTAACAACATTCCCTTTAGACTTTGACATTTTTTCACCATTTGATCCTAAAATCATGCCATGTGCAGTACGTTTTTGGTAAGGTTCCTTTGTTGAAACAACACCAATATCATATAGGAATTTATGCCAGAATCTTGAATATAGCAAATGCAAAGTAGTATGTTCCATTCCACCATTATACCAGTCAACAGGAGCCCAGTATTCTATAGCTTGCTTAGAAGCTAGTTCCTTGTCATTATGTGGATCCATATATCTTAAATAATACCAAGATGACCCAGCCCATTGTGGCATAGTGTCAGTTTCTCTTTTGGCAGGACCATGACAATGTGGACAAGTTGTATTAATCCAATCTGTTTGCTTTGCAAGTGGAGATTCACCGTTTTCACTAGGTTCGTAATCCTGTATTTCTGGAAGTACCAAAGGCAATTCGTTTTCAGGAAGAGGAATCCAGCCACATTTCTCACAATATACCATAGGAATAGGCTCACCCCAATAACGTTGCCTAGAAAATACCCAGTCACGTAATTTATAATTTACTTTTCTTTTACCGATATTGTTTTCCTCTAAATAATTTATAACAGTGTTTATTGCCTGTTTGCAAGATAAATTATTTAAAAAGTCAGAATTAATAATAACTCCAGAGTTTACATCTGTAAAAGGCTCCTTATCAACTGAAACAGAATTAGAATTTGCAGGTTTTATAACTGGAATAATAGGCAAATTAAACTTTTTAGCAAATTCCCAGTCTCTACTATCATGGGCAGGAACGGCCATAATTGCACCTGTGCCATAAGTAATTAAAACATAATCAGAAGCCCATATAGGAATTTCTTTTCCAGTTAATGGATTAATAGCTTTAATTCCCTTTATTTCTACACCAGTTTTTTCTTTGTTTAATTCTGAACGTTCAAAATCAGATTTTAAGGCAGCAAGTCTTTTATATTCTTCAATTTCTTCTAAATTTGTTATTTTATCTTTAAATTTATTAATAAATTCGTGCTCTGGTGCAACTACCATATATGTTGCGCCAAACAAAGTGTCAGGTCTTGTAGTATAAACAATTAATTCTTCATTTGAATTAGCAATTTTAAATTTGACCTCAGCACCTTCACTTCTACCAATCCAATTAATTTGTTGAGTTTTAATTTTATCTAAAAAATCAACTTCCTCTAAATCATCTATTAATCTTTGGGCATATTCTGTTATTTTAAGCATCCATTGGCTTTTTTCCTTTTGAACAACTTCACTACCACATCTTTCACAAACACCATTTACAACTTCTTCATTTGCCAATCCTACTTTACATCCAGTACAATAGTTAATTGGCATAGTTGTTTTATAAGCTAGTCCATGTTTATATAGTTGAATGAAAATCCATTGAGTCCATTTATAATAATTAGGGTCAGTGGTATTAATTTCTCTAGACCAATCAAAAGAGAAACCAAGAGCCTTTAATTGTTCTCTAAAATGATTTACGTTTTTTTCAGTAGTAATTTTAGGATGAATATGGTTTTTTATGGCATAATTTTCAGCAGGTAATCCAAATGCATCAAAGCCAATAGGGTAAAGAACATTATAACCCTCTAATCTTTTTTTCCTTGCAATAATATCTAAAGCAGTATAACTTCTAGGATGACCTACATGAAGTCCTTGACCAGATGGATAAGGAAATTCAACTAAACCATACCACTTTTTTAAAGAAGGATCTTCCTTAGCAAAAAATGTACCTTCGGTTTCCCATTTTTTCTGCCATTTTTTATCTATTTTTTTAAAGTCATATATCATAAAACTCTCCCCTTAAAAATAATATAAAACATTATATAATATTTAAGAATAAAAGTAAATAAAAAATAAAGTAAAATACCATTTACAAAGCCATAAATTAAAGCAAATTTATAACTTAATAAATATTGACTTATCTAAATTTATTAGTATATAATAATCAATAAGTGCAAATAATTATACAAAAGAATTTTTGCCAGAAAGGATGATGAAAATATGGCAGTAGAAGTTACTGATGAAGAAAAACAAAGAATAAAAGAAATGATAGATAAACTTGTGGAAAAGGCTAAAATAGCTTCAGAAGAGTATATGGACTTAACTCAAGAACAAGTTGACAATATAGTAAAACATATGTCAATGGCAGGATTAGAGCACCATATGGAACTTGCTAAAATGGCAGTTGAAGAAACAAATAGAGGAATATATGAAGATAAAATAACTAAGAATATGTTTGCAACAGAATATATATATCATAGTATAAAATATGATAAGACTGTTGGAGTAATTAATGAAAACGATGAAGAAGGATATGTGGAAATAGCAGAACCAGTTGGCATAATAGCAGGTGTAACACCAGTTACAAATCCAACTTCAACTACAATGTTTAAATCGATAATTGCTGCTAAAACAAGAAATGTAATAATATTTGGTTTTCACCCTTCAGCACAAAAATGTAGTACTGCAGCAGCAAAAATATTAAGAGATGCAGCAGTAGAAGCAGGAGCACCAGAAAATTGTATATTATGGATAGAGGAGCCATCTATTACTGCAACGTCAATGCTGATGAATCACCCAGATGTTAATTTAATATTAGCAACTGGTGGAACAGGAATGGTAAAAGCAGCATATTCTTGTGGTAAGCCAGCATTGGGAGTTGGCCCAGGGAATGTTCCTTGCTATATAGATAAAACAGCGCACTTAAAAACTTCGGTAAATGACTTAGTAATGTCTAAATCATTTGATAATGGCATGATTTGTGCCTCTGAGCAATCAGTTATAGTTGACAGAGAAATACATGAGGAATTTGAAAAACTTATGAAAGAAGCAGGTTGCTATTTTATGTCACAGGAGGAAACAGATATATTAAGAAATAGCATGTTTATAGAAGAAAAAGGATGTGCCTTAAATGCAGATATTGTTGGAAAAAGCCCATATCAAATAGCAAAAGGTGCAGGAATAGAGGTACCAAAAGACACAAAGGTATTAGTTTTAAAAGAAAATGGAATAGGGATAGAATATCCATTTTCAAAAGAAAAGTTAAGCCCTGTTTTAGCATACTACATTGTAGAAAACGCAGATGAGGGAATAGATATAGCAGAAAGATTAATAGAATTTGGAGGATTAGGACATTCAGCTGTTATTCATTCAGAAGATGAACAAACAATATTAAAATTTTCAGAAAAGGTTAAGGTAGGAAGAATAATAGTAAATTCACCATCAACACATGGAGCAATAGGAGACATATACAATACAAATATGCCATCATTAACATTAGGATGTGGCACATTTGGAGGAAACTCTACAACAGCAAATGTATCATCAGTTAATTTAATAAATATAAAAAGGGTTGCAAAAAGAAGAGTAAATATGCAATGGTTTAAAGTTCCAGAAAAAATATACTTTGAGGCAGGTTCAATAGGATATTTAGAAAAAATGCCAAATATATCAAGAGCATTTATAGTAACAGACGAATCAATGGTTAAATTTGGATATGTAGATAAAATATTATATTATTTAAGAAAAAGAAAAGAATATGTTCATTCGGAGATTTTTGCAGATGTAGAGTCAGACCCATCATTTGAAACAATTAATAAAGGAGTGCAAATGATGAGGGAATTTAAACCAGATGTAATAATTGCATTAGGTGGTGGAAGTCCAATAGATGCAGCAAAAGGAATGTGGCTATTTTATGAACATCCAGAAGCAGATGTTGAAGGTTTAAAACTTAAATTTATGGATATTAGAAAAAGAACTTATAAATTTCCAAAGTTAGGAAACAAAGCTAAAATGGTAGCAATACCTACAACTTCAGGAACAGGCTCAGAAGTAACATCTTTTGCAGTAATAACAGATAAAAAACTTAATAAAAAATATCCATTAGCAGATTATGAATTAACTCCAGATGTAGCAATAGTAGACCCAGATTTGGTTATGAGCTTACCAAAAGGAATAACAGCAGATACAGGCATGGATGTATTAACACATGCAATAGAGGCATATGTTTCTAACATGGCATCAGATTATACAGATGGATTAGCAGAAAAAGCAGCGGAACTAGTGTTTAAAAATATTAGAGAAGCATATAACAACGGAAGTAATAGAGTTGCAAGGGAAAAAATGCATAATGCAAGCACAATAGCAGGAATGGCATTTACAAATGCTTTTCTAGGAATAAATCATTCATTAGCACACAAAATAGGTGGGGAGTTTCATTTGCCACATGGAAGAATTAATGCAATCCTTTTACCATATGTTATAAAATATAACAGCCAAAAGCCAACAAAATTTGTATCATTCCCTAAGTACGAATATTTTATAGCAGATCAAAAATATGCAGACATATCAAGAAGAATGAACTTTCCAGCATATACAAACGAAGAAGGTGTGTGGTCACTAATAAATGAAATAAAAAAATTAAATATAGACCTAGGAATACCAGCAACATTTAGAGAAGCGGGAATAGACGAAAAAGAATTTCTAGATAAAGTTGATATGCTAGCAGATAGAGCATTTGAGGACCAATGCACAACAGCAAATCCAAGACTACCATTAGTAAGCGAATTAAAACAAATATTATTAGATAGTTACTACGGAAATAATATATAAATGTTAAAAAAGATGAGGCAGAAAAACTTTATTAAGAAAAGATTTTTCTACCCCATCCGTTCCCAGTATAATATGTCGCCTACAGCGTAGACGTCAGTCATTATACTGGAGATTATACTCTACCATGGACAAGTATATCTCTTCGTTCATGGCAGAGAGTTCTTCATCTGTGTACATGAAGCCGGGTTTCTCCACGTACATCATTTTTCTTTCAGGCATATGCTTTCTTGCCTCCGCAAGCATAGCCCGAAATTCCTCCTGATTATTTCCTTCATACACACAGGTATAAAGATCATTGACGTCAATGATTTTACCTGCGTGGTTGTAAATATAATGCTGCAGGAGTCCGCTCCCGCCGCATTTGCGGAATATATATTCCGCCGTTGCCGGCGCATAGTCATACCGCAGAATGTAACGAACATAATTTTTTTTCATTATTATGTTCCTCCTAAAATTTATTACAAAGGGACTTGCCCCATGTATTTCCATTATACCATATTATGTTACTCTTCGTCAACATTAGTGTAAGCATTTCAGTAAAAAAGAGTAAATTTTATTTCGCATGTGACTCTTTCATCTGAAAATTTCTACTTTTTTCTCCAAACAATTCTAGTTAATTTTTAGATTAAATTATAAATTGTAGAGTTCCTGTAGGGGCGATTTTAATCGCCCACAATTCGGATGCAAAAAAATTCTGACATACATATATCAGTGTAAAAATTAATAAAAAATATTATGATGTTAGAATAAAAGATTCTAGACTTGTTTAGGTGTGTGGAACCAAGCAAGGCAGAATAATGTTTTTAAAAAGAAAACTCACTCTTACGAGTGAGAAAGACCATATAAAATGATACTTTTTTATTATATACGTAAAAATCGAAAATTTTTACGTATATAATTTTAGAGACCGTCCCGCTCGAAGAGCTCTTTCGTCTCGGCGGGGGTTTTGTCAAGCAGAATCGCATATACTGCGATTGCAGTGCGATCTCTGCTACTGGGCCTCACGTATTTGTTTACGTAAAGCGACAGTTGATACCAGACTACTTCTGGTGCCCAGAAGGGCATAGCGTGTTTCAATTCGTTAGCTAGCTCCCTAGGAGCTACTCTAAGAATGCTATTGTAAACATCCATAAACTCTCTTGCTTTCATAATCCTCCATATATTCTGGAGGTCTTCGTAGCCCCTCCAGAAATTATCAAAAAAATAATTTCTGAGGCATTGCTACGTAATGCTATTCAGATAAACACTATTATATTAAATTTTTACACAAAAGTCAAATTTATGTAAAACTTTGCGTTGCCCCATGAAAATTTCTACTTTTTTCTCCCAACAATTCTAGTTAATCTTTAGATTTAATTATAAATTGTAGAGTTCCTGTAGGGGCAATTTGAATCGCCCGCAATTTGAATGAAAAAAAACTCTGACATAAATATATTAGCGTAAAAATTAATAAAAAGCATTACAAAAATATTAAGTTTTTATGACAAATAAATTACGATATTAATATTATGTATTTTTTATGGTATTATATAGTTAAAAAAACATATTAAAAGCACAATATAAAACAAAAGTTAAAATATAAATGAGGATGTGGAAAAATGAATAAGGAAAGAATTGATAGATTATTTGAAATACTTAACCTTGGCAATGTAGATGAAGATAAGATGATTCAAGAATTCCAAGATTTTTTTTCAATGGAAGACTTTTATAATGAAGAATTGGAAGAAAAAGTGGGCAACTTTATGCAAGATATAGAGAAGAGTGGATTGATAGATTACTTTTTATCAAAGGCGAAAGAAAATAAGGAGAATGAATGCGTACGAGACATATTAGGCGAAAGTTATTTTTATGTTTCCATTTCAGATGACTCAATATTAGATAAATTAATAGAAAACTCAGAAGAATATGGGCTTGAACCATATGTGATAACTGAATTAATTGATAATGTTAAAGACATGACACTATTAAAAAAATACGCACAAAATTATAAAGATTATGATGGATTGGATGTTAGAGACGCCGGAAACTTATTGGAAAGAATAGGAGATGTGCGGATTTATAAAAGAATGGATAGAAAATTGGAAAGAAGACCAAAAAATAAATAGTGAGATTGAAAATCCAGGGAATATGTCAGATTTACTAAAGATAGTAGCAATGAAGGACCCTGAATATGTAAAAGAATTCATAGAATATAATGAAGAAATATTAGAAGAGTGTCGTATTAATGGCGATAGAGCAGTAGAATTAATAAAAACAGTAGAAGAAAAAGAACCAGGATACATAAAAGAATTGTTAGAAAATGTAGAAAAAATGCGAGCGCTTGGGATTTATGGCGATAGAGCAGTAGAGCTAATAAAAGCAGTGGGAGATCCAGAATACATAAAGGAATGCTTAGGAAACGTAGAAAAAATGAATGCACTTGGTATTGACTTCAATAGAGCAGTAGAGCTAATAAAAGCAGTGGGAGATCCAGAATACATGAAAGAATACCTAGGAGACCCAGAAAAAAGGGAAGCACTTCATATTTATGGCGATAGAGCAATTGACTTAATAAAAACAGTAGGAGATCCAGAATACATAAAAGAATGCTTAGAAAACATAGAAAAAATGCAAGCGCTTGGTATTAATGGCGATAGAGTAGTAGACTTAATAAAAACAGTAGGAGATCCAGAATATATAAAAGAATGCCTAGAAAACGTAGAAAAAATGCAAGCATTTGGTATTAATGGTGATAAAGCAGTAGAGCTAATAAAAACAGTAGGAGATCCAGAATACATAAAAGAGTGCCTAGGAGACCCAGAAAAAATGGAAGCACTTGGTATTTATGGCAATATAGCAGTAGAGCTAATAAAAACAGTAGAAGAAAAAGAACCAGGATACATAAAAGAACTGTTAGAAAGCGAAGAAAAAATGCAAGAGCTTGGCATTGATGACTATGGAGTAATAGAATTAATAAAAATAGTAAATAAGAAAGAACCAGAATTCTTAATAGAATATATAAAAAATAAGGAAAAATGGAAGTTGAATGAATCTACAATAAGCCTATTAAAACAAGAAAATGAAACAGAGTTCATAAAGGAAAATTTAGAAATTTTTTTTAAGGGCTATGGATTTGAAGAAAAAGATATTTCAAGTAAAGCTGAAATATTAGAGCAGATGCATGAAATAAATGATGAAGTTTATCAAAAACTTGATTTTAGATTACTGGATAATAAATACTTAAAATTATTAGGACAAGATAAAATAAATCAAATAAGTTGTTACCCAGAAGTGCAAGAATTAGTACTGAAACTTAATGAAAAGAAATTAAAAGTATTGGCTAAGTGTATAGACACATATATGCATAACAATGATACAGAAGAGTGGACTGTAATTACAAATGAAATATTGAACAATATATCTTGTGGACAATATGATGAACTAATTGAAAACATTGACAACCTTGATAATGCTGATATAAATAAACTTATTAAGGTATTACAAGCAAAAAATGCTTTTGAGATAAAATGTGAAAAAGATTTAGAAAATTTTGAATTGATAAAGCAACAGAGATGTGACAAATTGATACAATCTTCTGAAATAGGGGATAAAAAACTTGCAGTATTAGAAAAACTATTTGGTACTGATGATGGATACGCTGAAATCCTATTGAGAAGATATGGACAAGGCATAGATTCTTTGCCAGAAAGTGAAGCTAAAAACTTTATAAAAAGCATACAAATGTTAGTGAATTGTCAATCTGGTGAAATATTGGAGCAAATATATAACGAATGTGAAGAGACAGTATTTATTGATAAAGTTGGCATAGAGAGAGCCTTAAAAAAAGAATATGCAAAATTATATAATGAAGGATTATTTAAAATAGAAAATGCAGTGCCAATAGGGGAAAATATGTATTCAGCTGGAACAGACTTTAAAATGATAATTACATCGATAGGAGCATTTTCGCGAGAAAAAAGACAAAGCAATTATAAAAATGACTGGAATAGACCCCGAATTAGTACACAACATTTATGTACAAGTTATATAAGACAGGATATGATGGGTACTGCACCAATTCATGATATATGTTATGGATTTGATTGCATGAGAGAAGATAGCCTAGTATTATCAGGTCCTAGTGATATCTATTCATCAAAAGGTTCAATGGTATCAACATGCAGGCATGGAGAAGAGTATCTTGTTCCAGATGAACAAATTAACCATACTTACAGATATAACGAGATGTGTTTTAGGAGAATACAAGGTGTAGAAAAAAAACAACCAAGTTATATAGTAGTATTTAAACAAAACGGAATAATCGGTAATTTAGAAAATGCTGAAAAAGCATCAAAAGATTGGGGCGGATTGCCCATTGTTGTCATAGATAGAGATGAATGCTTAGAAAGCGAGAGAAACAAGGTAAAACAAATGCAAGCAGAATATAGGGAATTTCCATCTCCTGAATTGGCAAGGGCTATCTATTATAAAATAAGAAATAATCGAGTGACAGCTCGTAATTTCTGTTGGGAAACTAATATTAGTAGATATGAAATTAACGAGCAAGCAGTAAGTAAAAGAGAATTGGCAGAAAATAGCAATGAAGTAAGTGGAGAAGACAGGAGGGACTGCATGGCGAAAATACGTACTGCTATAGAAAAAGTAAAAGGGGATGGAGAAGTTGAAAGATAGTAAAGAATTTATGGATAATTACAAAGAAAATGCATTAAAAGTATTAGAATTAATAAATAGTTCAAAAAAAAATGAAAGAGAAAGAGACACAGATGACAACAGGAACAATATAAATCAAGCCTTTAGCGAGGTATACGACATAGTAAATCACATAGAAAAAGATTTATATAATAAGATTCCAAAAAAATTTATTGCGATGTTAGAAAAAAATAAAGATGAGAAATATGTGCCTCAAATAGATTATAGCAAAAGTATAAACGAACAGAAACTGTTAAAAGATACAAGAGTAATATTATCATTAATATATAGAGATTATATATGTACAAAAGAAGAAAGAGAAGAAATAGACGAAAGAGATAGAAAAGAAATGCGTAAAAAGGAAAGAAAAACCCAGATAAAGTACAGCTATGATAATTTGTTTAAAAAGAAAAATAAGGCAGAAAAAGCAAACAGTATAAATGAAGAAATAAATACAAAAGTAGTAGAATATAAAGAAAATATATGGAGTAGAATGATAAAATTTATAAAAAAACTATGGCATAGAAATTAATGCGTGGGGTTGAACATTAATTAATTTCCATTGACATTGTGTTCTAGGACAGATATAATTAAATTATTAAGAAGTAGAGGAGTGCCAAAAGTGCAGAAACAGACATATATAATAAGTGATGTGGAATCATTTGAACCAAAACATATATTTGATTGTGGACAATGTTTTAGATGGAATAAGCAACAGGATGAGAGTTATACAGGTGTATTTGGAAAAAATGTAATAAATGTAAAAAAAGAAGGCAGTAAAATAATATTTAAAGGAATTACAGATGGCAATATAGAAGAGGTATGCAACCAATATTTTGATTTGGATAGAGATTATGAACAAATAAAACTACAATTGTCTGCAATAGATGATAATATGAAAACAAGCATTCAGTATGGACAAGGAATAAGACTGCTAAACCAAGACTTATGGGAAACAATTATTTCTTTTATTATATCAGCAAACAATAATATACCTAGAATAAAAGGAATAATAGAAAAAATCTGTAAAACATATGGAGAAAAAATAATATTTGAAGGAAAGGAATATTATACATTTCCTACTCCAGATGAGCTTTCAAAAGCAGAAGTGGTTGATTTAAGAAAACTTGGTTTAGGATTTAGAGATACAAGAGTATATGAAACAACAAGAAAAATTGTAAATAAAGATGTAGATTTGCAAAAACTACATGAAAATAATGATACTAATTGCGTAAGAGAGGTACTTTTAACTCTTCCAGGAGTAGGACCAAAAGTTGCAGATTGTATCTTATTATTTTCAACATTAAAAAGATTAGAAGCTTTTCCAATAGATGTGTGGGTAAGGCGTGTTATAAATGAACTATATATAAAAAATGAAAATGAAGAAAAAGTAAATAAAAAGGAAATAGAACAAATTGCAAAAGCAAAATATGGAAATTTAGCAGGAATAGCACAACAATACTTGTTCTATTGGAAAAGGGAAGCATAAAGGAGACAAACTATGGCATTAAATGTGGTGTATGGAAAAGCAGGAAGTGGGAAAAGTACATATTTATTTGACTACATTAAATCTAATTTAAATAAAGAAAAAATATATGTAATTACACCAGAGCAGTTTTCTTTTACAGCAGAAAAAAAGTTGCTAGAAGTTGTTAAAACTGGTGCAGTGGTTAATGCAGAAGTACTAACATTTAACAGAATGGCTTACAGAGTATTAAACGAGGTTGGAGGAATAACAAAAACAAATTTGTTAGCCTCTGGAAAAGCAATGCTAATATATGAAATCTTATTAGAGCAAAAAAATAAATTCAATTTTATAGGCAAATCAAATGAAAATGTTGAATTGATTTCAACACAAATAACAGAATTTAAAAAACATGGAATAAGTGTAGAAAACCTACAAAATATAACAGAAAATACGAAAGACATGTATTTAAAACTTAAAATGCAAGATATGCAGGCGATTTATAATATTTATGAACAAAGCTTAAAAAATAACTATATAGATGAAAACGATATATTAACAATATTAGCTGAAAAATTAGTAAAATCTAATTTATTTGATGGAACAACTATAATTTTAGATGAATTTGCAGGTTTTACAAAACAGGAATACAATATTATTAAAATTTTATTAAATAAGGCAAAAAATATAATAGTAACAATATGCACAGATTCACTAAATGAAAGTGAAAACAAAGAAACAGACATATTTTATGCAAATAAGCAAACATGGTTTAAATTATTAGATGTTTGTCAGGAGAATGGCATAAAAATAGGAAAACAAATAAATATGGGAGAGACTAAGCGATTTAAAAATGCAGAATTAAGGCATTTAGAGAAAAATGTTTATTCAATACCATATCACAAATATGAACCAAAAGTGGGAAATATAAGTTTGTTTTTAGCAAATAATCCATATTCGGAAGTAGAACATTTAGCTAAACAAATTGTAAAATTAGTAAAAAATGAGGACTACAGGTATAAAGAGATAGCTGTTATTACAAAAAATATAGATACATATTCAAATTTATGCAAAGCGATATTTAAGAAATATGATATTCCTGTCTTTATAGATGAAAAAAAAGACCTTACTCAAAATGTTTTAGTAAAATTTGTTTTATCAGTAATTGATATATTTATACAAAATTGGTCTTATGAATCTGTATTTAGCTATATAAAAACAGGCTTAGTTGACATAGATATGGATACAGCTTATTATTTAGAAAACTATTGCTTGAAATGGGGAATTAAGGGCAGCAAGTGGTATAAAGGAGAATGGAACTTTTATGATGAATCAGAAGAAGAAATACAAAAAATTAAATATGCAAGAAGCATAATTGTAGAACCACTTATGAGGTTCAAAAACGATTTATTAGGTATTAAGGATGTAAAATCTATTACAAAAAAATTGTATGAGTATTTAATACAAAATAATATACCTAAAAAATTAGAGGAGAAAATAGAAAAACTGTTAGAAATAGAGGAATTGGAGATTGCAAAAGAATATGAAAGTAGTTTTAAAATATTAACACAAGTATTTGATGAAATTGTACTTGTATTGGGAGAAAGTAAAGTTACTTTTGAAAAATATGCGGAAATTTTAAAAATAGGTTTAAGAAATAGTGATTTGGGAAAAATACCTACTTCTCAAGATGAGGTAATAATAGGCGATATAGATAGAAGTAGAAGCCATAAGGTAAAAGCAGTATTTATAATAGGTGTAAATGATGGAGTATTTCCAACTATAAACAAAAATGAAGGTTTTTTTGATGATTCAGATAGAGAAAAGTTAAAAAAAGATGGAATTGAATTAGCAAAAGGCACAACAGAAAAATTGTATGATGATAATTTTAATATATATAAAGCACTTACAACCGCAGAAGAAAAATTGTATTTGTCTTATCCCTCATCAGATGCAGAGGGAAAGGCTGTAAGACCTTCTGTTCTTATAAACAAAGTTAAAAAAATATTCACAAATGTGAAAGAACACAGTGATATAATTACAAATGAAGAAGATATACTGTTGGAAAACATTACATTTGATGAGTTATTAGTAAATTTAAGAAAACTAGAAGATGAAGAAAAAGTTTCTGATATATGGTTTGACGTATACAATTACTATAATAATAAAAAAGAATGGAAAGACAAGTTGTTAAAAGCTGTTAATTTACTGGAATATAGCGGTGCACCAGAAAAAATAAAAAAAGAGAATATAGATAAATTATATGGAAATACAATAAAAACCAGTGTGTCAAGATTGGAACAATATAGTGCATGTCCATTTTCTTATTATATAAAATATGGATTAAAATTATCAGAAAGAGATATTTTTAAAATTCAAACAATAGATACAGGCAATTTTATGCATGATGTAATAGATGATTTTTTTGGAATGGAAGAAGCAAAAGACATAAAGAATATTACAGATGAGCAAATTGAAAAAATAGTAAATAGAATAATTGATCAGAAATTGGAATTGAAAAAAAATTATATATTTACAAATGTTCCAAAAAATAAAGTTTTAGTAAATAGATTAAGAAGAGTAATTGCAAAATCAATGAAATATATTGTAGATAGTATTAGATATAGTGATTTTAATGTATTAGGTCATGAAGTAGAGTTTGGCATGGGAAAAGAGTATGAACCAATACAAGTAAAATTAGATAATGGCAAGTTAATAGAAATAGTTGGGAAAATTGACAGAGTAGATATAATGAACAACGAGAAGGAACAATATATAAGAATTATAGATTATAAATCTTCTATAAAAGATATAGATTTAAATGAAGTAAAAGCAGGAATTAAATTGCAATTATTAACATATATGAATGAAATGTGTAAACAAGAGAGTGCAGAGCCAGCAGGGGCTTTTTATTACAATTTGATAGAGCCAATGGTAAAAGCAAGTCAAAATATGTCAGATGAACAAATAGAAGAAGAACTAAGAAAACAATTTAAGATGAGAGGACTTATTTTAGCAGATGTAGACATTATAAGAAAAATGGATAAAAACTTGGATACTGGTTCTTCTAACATAATTCCAGCAACGATAAATAAAGATGAGACATTAAGCAAGAAAGCAAGTAATATTAGTAAACAACAATTTGAATATTTGCAAAAATACACAAATAAGATAATAAAACAAATTTCAGAAGAGATATTAAGTGGAAATATAAATATAAAACCATATTACAACACTAAAAATAAGAAAACACCATGTGAATATTGTACATATAAATCAATATGTCAGTTTGAAAATGGAATATGTAAAAAGGAATATAATTATATATCAAATTTAGAAAAAGAAGCAATTTTGGAGATGATGAAGGAGAAATAAGATGTTTGCATATATAAAGGGAAGTTTAGAAGTAAAAACAAATGGATATATAGTAATAGATGTTAATGGAATAGGTTATAAAATATTTATGTCAGAAACAGCTATAAATAAATTGGGAGCCATAGGAGAGATTATTAAAATACATACATATGTAAGGGTTAGAGAAGATGACATTAGCATATATGGATTTAATACAAACGAAGAATTGAGAATGTTTGAGTTGCTATTGTCTGTAAGTGGAATAGGAGCAAAGTCTGCACTTGTTATTTTGTCAAATGTTTCAGTATCAAGTTTTGCACTTGCCATTATAAATAATGACATTAATCTATTAAAAAAATTACCAGGAATAGGACCTAAAACTGCGCAAAGAGTTATATTAGAGCTTAAAGACAAACTTAAAAAGGAAAATGAAATTGTTGCAAATGAAAATACAGACATAAGTGATACTATTAATACAGCAATAATGGATGATGAAAAAATAGCAGAAGCTACAGCAGCATTAAAGGTATTAGGCTATACGGGAAAAGAAATAGAAAAAGCATTAGAAAAGGTGGATGCAAACCTAAGTGTAGAAGATATAATTAGAAAAGGATTATTAAATTTAGCAAGATAATTTAGAAAAGAGGAATAATATAATGGATTTAAACAAACCTTTAGCATTTAGAATGAGCCCAAAAACATTGGAAGATTATGTAGGACAGGAACATATTTTAGGCAAGGATAAAATATTGTATAGAACTATTAAAGCAGATAGATTGTCTAGCATTATATTATGGGGGCCACCTGGATGTGGCAAAACATCTCTTGCTAGAGTTATTAGTAATACAACTAAATACAAGTTTACAAAGATAAATGCTGTTACAGCAGGAATAGGGGATATAAAAAACGCTATAGAGGAAGCTAAAAACACATTTTTAAATCCAACTGGTAGATGTATATTATTTATAGATGAAATTCACAGATTCAATAAATTACAACAAGATGCATTACTTCCATATGTAGAGAATGGTACAGTAATTTTAATAGGAGCTACTACAGAGAATCCATATTTTGAGGTTAACAAAGCTTTAATCTCTAGGTCAATGATATTTAAGTTAAATCCATTAACAGTACAAAATGTGTATGATGTCCTAAAAAAATCACTAATTTCAGAAGAGGGACTTGGAAGTTATAAAATTAATATAGAAGATGAAACATTAATGAAGATAGCAGAAACGTCTAATGGAGATGTAAGAACGGCACTAAATGGATTAGAAGTTGCAGTATTAAGCACAAAAATGGACGAATATGGGGTTATTAACATCACAAACGAAATAGCAAAAGAATGTGTTCAAACAAGAAAAGCTATATTTGATAAAAATGGAGATAGTCACTATGATAATATTAGTGCATTTATAAAATCAATGAGGGGGTCGGACCCAGATGCTACGTTATTTTATTTAGCAAGAGCAATTAATGCTGGAGAGGATCCGGTTTTTATAGCAAGAAGAATAGTAATAGCTGCAGCAGAAGATGTGGGAATGGCAAATCCGAACGCATTAGTGGTTGCAACATCTGCTATGCAATCTATTACAATGATTGGAATGCCAGAGTCTAGAATTATTTTAGCGGAAGCAGCAGTATATGTTGCAACATCTCCAAAGTCGAATGCTGCATATTTAGGAATAGATAAGGCATTGGCAGATGTAACTACAAAGGATACAGGAACAATACCAATGCATATTAGGAATGCTCCTGCAGAGGGAATGAAAAATGAGGGATACGGAGTAGGATATAAGTATCCGCATGACTACCCAATGCACCAAGTAGAGCAACAATATTTACCAGACAAAATGTTAGGAACTAAATATTATATAAAAGATGATACAGTAAACTAAAAAAATAGTCAGAATTTTCTGACTATTTTTGCTCTATTTTTTCTTTTCTTCTTTTAATACTTCTTTTATTGCTCCTAAACTGCTTAATGTGCTTGTTGCCTCAAAAGGTATAAATACTTTGTTAGCTTCTCCGTTAGCTACTTCTTTTAATGTTTCTAGAGATTTTAGTTGAACTAATTTCTCATCTGGATTTGCTTTCATCATTGCTTCATATACCATTTGTATTTCTTCTGCTTTAGCTACAGCTACTTGTTTAATTGCTTCAGCCTCACCGGCTGCTCTTCTTATTTTTGCTTCTTTTTCAGCTTCAGCTTCTAGTATAGCAGCTTCTTTTTTACCTTCAGCAAGTGTAATTGCAGATTGTCTTTCACCTTCTGCTTGAAGAATTAAAGCTCTTTTATTTCTTTCAGCATTCATTTGCTTTTCCATTGCATCCCTAATGTCAGGTGGTGGTGTAATATCTTTAATTTCAACTCTATCTATTTTGCAACCCCATTGGTCGGTTGCTTCATCTAATAAAACCCTTAGCTTATCATTAATAGCATCACGTGAACTAAATGTTTGATCCAAATCCATTTTACCAACAATATCACGGATGGTTGTAATAGCTAAATACTCAATACCTTTCTTTAGGTTTTGAATCTCGTATACTGCTTTAGCTGGGTCTGTTATTTTGTAGAACACAACAGTATCAATTGTAATTGTAACATTGTCTTTTGTAATAACACCTTGAGGTGGTATATCCATAGTTTGTTGTTTTAAACTAACAACGCTACGTACATGATCAAAAAATGGAACAATTATTGTAAGACCAGCATCAGCAATTTTATGAAATTTACCAAGTCTTTCAATAATGTATACTTCTGATTGTCTAACTATTTTTATAGTCTTTAGTGCAATAATTATTACAATAATTAGTAATATAATAAGAAATACCATAAATTTTTCCTCCTATAATTATAATATATATTAAAAAATTAATACCAAATTGTTATACATTTACTTTTTCGTTTAATAACTCTACAACGGCCTTAACACCTTCTATATTTTTAATAATAACTTCTGAATCTTTTGGAATAATATTGTCAGAAATTGTTTTGGCTGACCAAGTTTCTCCATTAACTTTAATTTGACCATATCCTAATGTTGGATCAATATCTTGAGTAACAATAGCCTTTTTACCAATAACAGAGTAGGCATTTGTTGCAATAGTATCATCAGTTTTATTTAATTTCTTTACTAGAGGTTTTGTTAAAAAGATTAAACCTATTGAAGAAATAACAAATACAGTTGTTTGAATGATTAAATTACTTGTAAAAAAGCTTACAAGCATAGCAAATAACGCACCTATAGCTAACCAAAATACTAAAAAACCTACTGTTATCATTTCAAGAACAAGAAATAGTCCTGATATAATTAACCAAACATACCACATAAACGTACCTCCAATCAACAATATAATTATACTATAGAATAAAAAAAAAATAAATAGAAAATAGAAAAGTTGTGTCTTTAAATGAAAAATTTATGTTTCAAAACTTGTAAACAATATGATTCTAAAAACATTTTATAATCAGACTTAAAATAAAGATGTTGAAAATAGGCTAAAAATGTGATTTAATAATAAATATAAATAGATAGTGTAAAGTAACCTATGAAAAATGTAGGGGCGATTTTAATCGCCCACAATAGAAGGAGAAAAAATTATGAATAAAGAATTAGAAAAATTTAAACTGTTTAAAAGAAATTACCAATATCAAATGCCAGAAATCGAAGAAATAGAAGGTGAAGAATATTGTTTAGGAAAACCACTAAAAGACGAAGAAGGAAGAACTATTGGAGATTGTGATAAATGGATAAATGTAGGCTATAAACACAAGGGTTCATATGCAAAGGTATTATCAAATCTTTTTCCATATGAATTTGAATTTAGAGAAAAAAAACTAAAAAGTATAGAATCTTTTTTTCAAGGCATAAAGTTTAAGAACAAGGAAATGCAAGACTTAGTATTTAATTATAGCGCATTACCATCTAATAATATAAAAGCTTGCAGTGAATATGATTGGAAAAAAGCTGGAATAATCTACTGGCAAGAAGAACCAATTGATAGATATAGCCAAAAATATGATGACATTGTAGATGAATTATATATATCTGCAATACAAAATCCTTTATATAGAAATATTTTGAAAGAAACTAATAGACAAATATTGCACACAATAGGAGAAAAAGAAAAAAGCGAAACGGTATTTACTAGATATGAATTTGAAAAAGAACTAAATTGCTTAAAAGATTTTTTAAAAGGAGAACAATAAGATATGAAAGAAGAACTGGATTTGAGAGATTTTGATGTATTAGGAATAATAGAGCTTGACGATATTCAGGGAATTGAAAAATATGTTACTCCTATAATGAAAAAAGGGACAAAAGGTACTTTTCTATCTAGATCAAAGGAGTATTATAATGTCAAAAGTATGTCAGAGCTAGCTTCGTGTAGAGAAGAACTTAAGATGAAGCTTACACAGGAAATAAGCAGGAGAAATTTTGTGATTCTTGAAAATATGGCTAATTGCTCGGGAAGAGTGTATTTTAAGATGTTTGAAAGATATATATTAAATAAAAAAGCCCCGGTATATAGAGAAAAAATGGAAAGAGCAAGAAAATGCCTGTTGGAAGATGTAAAAAACATAATGACTATACTTCAAGGTGAGGGCAAAATAGAAATTAATCCTGACAAAGTACTTCCATATGGAGATGAAAACTCGGAACAAAGGGCAATTGAAATGGATAACAAAGCAATGTTGTATCTATTTGCCAAAACATTAAAATTGAATAAGTCACCAGATGAAATTGAAATACTAACGCCAGGATATGGAGCTACTTATATAGGACCTATGTTTAATGTAATGTATGGGTATGATTTTACCAATACTTTAAAAAGCAAATACATTGATTCTACTATAGGATTAGAAAAAGAATATGTACCTATTAGAGATTTGATATCAAGTGAAAGAATATTGCAAGATAAAAAAACCATTTTGCTGATTGATGACAATGTGGGAACTGGAACAACAATAGCAGAGTTGAGAGAAACACTAAGAAAAAGCGATGTAAACAGGGTTATAACAGGTGCGATTCAATACAATTGGAGAAATTATTGTAGAGTTAGCATAGGAGATAAACAAGGAATAGAACGCTTTGAAATTGATGATTTTGACATATTAAGTCCTTTTAATTATGCAGGACACAAATTATATAAGCATGCAATTGCTATGCTGTTATCCTCAGGAGATGAATACATAGAATATTTGCATTCTAAAGGCTATAGAAGAAAAGATTATTGCGATTTAGAGGGTTTAGTAGTGAGAAGCTTACAATATGCACAAGAAACGGGATTAACATTAATTGATAAAACAGTTATAAGCGACAGAAAAAAGGTTGAAGAATTTAATGGCTCAATATTGCAAAGATACCAAGGTGGACCAAGAAAAATAACAAATCCAATTTCAATAAAAACGATGCAGGATTTTATTAAAAGTACAGAGATGATTGCAAGCGATCGTGGGATACCAAAATCAGAATAGATGATGGATTTTGGCATAAGAAGAAATGATAGAACAAATAGGAGAGGATAAACTGAATATGGAAAAAGAAAAGAAGAAAGTGGTGTCAATAATTACCTTGCGGTTGTAAGGTAAATCAGTACGAAACAAACGCAATGGCACAAAAATTTATAGAAAATGGATATGATGTAGTAGAAACAGAAGAAATGGCAGATGTATATATAATTAATACTTGTACTGTAACAAACATGGCGGATAGAAAATCTAGACAAATGCTAAGAAGAGTAAAACAGATAAATCCAAACAGTATTGTAGTTGCAACAGGATGTTATGCACAGGTTGCAAAAGATGAATTACAAAAAATAGAAAATATAGATTTAGTATTAGGAATAAATGAAAAAAATGACATAGTGGACTATGTTAATAAATTTTTGAGCAATAAAACAAAGGAAATGGAAATATCAGATGTATTGCATCAAGTTGAATTTTTAGATTTTGGAACAGTAACACATACCGAAAAAACAAGAATGGTTATAAAAATACAAGATGGATGTGATAGATTTTGCTCATACTGCATTATCCCATATGCAAGAGGAAGAGTAAGAAGTAGAATGCCAGAAAACATAATAAAAGAGATTTCGCATGTTGCAAAAGAAGGGATAAAAGAGGTAGTAATAACAGGAATACATATAGCATCATATGGAAAAGATTTTAAAAATAATTATAAATTAATAGATTTATTAGAGGAAGTAAACAAAATTGACGGCATAAAAAGAATAAGATTAGGTTCATTAGAGCCAACGCTTATAACAGAAGAATTTGTCAATAGATTATCAAAATTAGATAAAGTATGTGATCACTTTCATTTATCATTGCAAAGTGGGTGTAACCAAACATTAGAGAGGATGAATAGAAAATATAGTGTAGAAGAATTTGAAAAAGAAGTAGAACTATTAAGAAAATATTATCCAAATGTAGCATTAACAACTGATATTATAGTAGGATTTCCAGATGAAACAGAAGAAGAATTTACACAAACTTATGAATTTCTAAATAAAATAGACTTTTATAAAATGCATATATTTAAATATTCACCTCGAAAAGTAACAAAAGCAGCTATAATGAAAAATCAAATTCCAGGTAATATAAAAGAAGAGAGAAGTAGAAAATTAATAGAGCTATCGGACAAAAAACAAAAAGAACACAATGAAAAATATATAGGAAAAAATTTAGAAGTTTTGTTTGAAGAAAAGGAAGGAGAGTATTACAAAGGGCATACAACAAATTATATTGTAGTAAAGAAAAAAACAGATGAACAGCTTGAAAATGTTATAAAATCAGTACATATAATAGATGAAAACAACTTGGAACTAATAGGAGAATAAAATTCGGGTCATTTTAGACCCGAATTTTGTAAAAAACTGTCGATGAAAAATTCTTTACAAACAAGGTAAAATGCTATATATTATATACAATAAAAATTGCAATTTTTAATTTTAAAATTTATTTCAAAAAAAATCAAATAGTTTAAATCTCAAAAAATTCCCAAGAAGAATAAAATAATTTTATAAACAAGGAGGTGCAAAATGTGTAATGGTATACACTAAAAGAGGTATTTTTGTGCTTTCATTAGTGTTAACAGTTATTATATATTTATCTATTAATCTATTAATTTATAATCTTCAGCAACAATTTAAAAACATAAACAAGTCTAATCAGGTTATATCTATAAAAATTCCAGCCAATAGTCAAGAAAAAATAAAAAAGATGGTTGCTCAAACATTAAAAAAAGAACAGGAGATACCAAAAATTGAACCTGCAATTCAAGACGACAAAGTTAATGAATGGAGAATAAAAATTCCAGCAATTAATGTTGATGCGGAAATATGCGAAGGAGTAACAAATAATGTAATTGCAAAACATGTGGGGCATTTTTGCGAAAGTAGCAAATGGAATGGAAATGTTGCACTAGCAGCACATAATAGAGGATATAATTGTAATTTTTTTCAGAATATTAAAAAATTGAGTAAAGGAGATATAGTTATCTACTCAACACAAAATGGAATAAGAAGGTATAAAGTAGAAATCAATAAGATTATAGATGAGACAGATTGGAGCTATGTTCATAATACAGAAGATAATAGAATTACATTAATTACATGTGAAGAAAATAAAAAAGAATATAGAAGATGCATACAAGCAATAGAAATATGAAAGGAAGAAAAATAGATGAAAAAATTTATAATAAAATTAATAAAGAAAACATTTATAATACTAATGATAAGTGCAATGCTATTTACAGCACAAATATTATCAAATGTCTCTAAAGCAACAGTAATAGAGCAAAAATCCACTGTAAAACTTTATTCAAAGGGAGAACTCATATGCCTTGTATATAATGGAATAAAAATTGGAACTCAGTTTGTGGTATATGAGAAGGATGGAAAAGAATATCCAGCATATTGCGTAAATAGAGAAAAGGATGGTGTAACAGAAGACTATTCATATGATGTAATTGCAGAAAATATATATTCAAATAATTTAGTATGGAATGCGGTAATAAATGGTTATCCATTTAAAACACCACAAGAATTAGGATGCAATACAGAGATAGAAGCATTTACCGCAACTAAATTAGCAATTTATGATATGCTATATGATTATGACATGAGCAAATTTAATATTTGTGCGAATAACGGACAAATAGTATTAAATGCTATGAGGCAAATAAGAGAAAAAGCAAGAAATTCAAATGAGAGCAAAAAGATAGCTACAATAAAAATAATTGCTGAAACAGAAAATTGGCAAATTGATAATTTAGACAAAAATAGTATAAGCAAAACATATAGAGTAGATGCCTCAGCAGCTAACGAAGAGTATACTATAAGTATAGCGAATAACAATATTGCGAAAGTGGTAGATGAAAGTAATGTAGAAAAAACAACTTTCAAAAGTAAAGAAAAGTTTAAAATAATGTTACCAATAAAGCAATTAGAAGAGGCCGGAGAAATTATAATAAATGCTAAATCAAATGTAAAAACATATCCTATATTATATGGAAAGTCAACAGTAGAAAATAAACAGAATTATGTTTTAACTGTTGGAGAATTTGAAACAAGTACTACCACTTTAAAAGAAAGGTATATGGAAAATACAACTAAAATAAAAGTAATAAAAAAGGACGGGGATACTAAAAACTCACTTTCAGGTTCAAAGTTTAAATTATTAGATGAAAACGAAAAAATAATATATACAGAACTTATAACTGATGAAAAAGGAATAATAGAAATAAAAAATCTTGTACCAGGAAAATATCATCTAAAAGAAGTGCAAGCTCCTTCTGGATATTTACCATACGAAAAGGAAATAGATATTTCTTTGAAATTAAATGAAACAGTAGAAATAACAGTAGAGAATTTTAAGGAACCAGAGGATGAAGAAAAAGAAGTGCCAGAAGAGACTTCTAAATTAGAGGTTGGGGAAAGAAAGGAAATAAAAAAACTGCCAAGAACAGGCTTCTAATTTGTAAGGAAACACCCAAATTTTCATTGACAATACAGCTATAAAGCATATATAATATTGTTGAAAATAACAAAAAGAAAGAAGGAAACATTTAATGTTTAGTCAAATAGCTGTATTGGTTGTTTTAATATTATTAAATGCCTATTTTGCGGCAAGCGAAATAGCATTTATATCACTAAACGATGCAAAAATAGAAAAGCAGGCAAAAGAGGGAAACAAAAAAGCAAAACAAATATATAAAATGTTGAAAAATCCAAGCAAGTTTTTAGCCACCATCCAAATAGGCATTACTTTAGCTGGATTTTTATCAAGTGCGTTTGCATCAGATGCATTTGCTGACAAATTAGCACCAATGTTAAATAATTTACTACCAATGCTTGGAACGGATACTTGGAGAACAATATCTATTATATTAATTACAATATTATTATCATTTTTTACATTAGTCTTTGGCGAACTAGTACCCAAAAGGCTAGCAATGAAATATTACGAAAAAGTATCATTTGGAACTATTGGAGTAATTAGAGGTATATCTTTTATAACAGCACCATTTGTAAAATTACTTACATTTTCGACTAATGTAATATCTAAAATTTTTGGAGTAAAGGAAAATGAAGAAGAAATTGTAACAGAAGAAGAAATAAAAATGATGATAGATGAAGGAGAAGAAAAAGGAACAATAGATCAAGAAGAAAAAGAACTGCTAAATAATGTTTTTGAATTTAATGATACAACAGCTTCCGAAATAATGACGCCAAGAATAGATATATTCGCGTTGAAGATATCACAAGATTTGTATGAAGTTTTAGATGAGTTAGACGATTATAAGTATAGTAGAATTCCAGTATATGAAGATACAATTGATAATATAAAGGGAATTATATTAATTAAAGACATATTAAAAGATTTAAGAGATAAGAAGAAAATAAATATAAAAAAATTAATAAAAGAAGTTCATTTTGTACCAGAATCAGTTCCAATAGACAAATTGTTTAGACAGTTGCAAAGAAACAAGATGCAAATGGCAATAGTTATAGATGAATATGGTGGAACAGCAGGATTAGTTACAATGGAAGATATACTTGAGGAGCTTGTGGGAAATATATTTGACGAACATGACGAAGAAGAATTGGAATATGAACTTATAGACGAAAATACCTACATGGTAAATGGCAACATATCTATAGGAGATTTAGAAAAAATAATAGGAATAGAAATATCAGATGGAGATTACGAGACTTTATCTGGATATTTATTAGGAAAACTTGAAGAACTACCACCAGAAGGAGAAGAAACAATAATAGAAGATGGAAAACTAACATACAAAATAGAGGAATATGAAGATAAAAGAATAAAACGTGTTAAAATATGCAAAAATAAATAAAAAATGTATGGGCGATTTTAATCACCCGTTCTTCGAAGAAATTACTAAAAAAAGTGGATGGGGGAAAAACAGATGAAGAAAAGTAAAATAATTATAATAACAATAATAACAATTTTAGTATTTGGCGCTATTGCTATGTATTTATGGAAAAGAAACGAAAATTCTTATAAGATAGAAAAAGTAACAAATATTAAATATAATTTGATTTTAGAGAATAAAAAATATGGAGTAATAGATGAAATAGGAAATATAATAGTAAAACCCCAATATGATATAATTCAAATACCTAACCCTTCAAAGCCAGTCTTTATATGCATGCATGACTATAATGTTAATTTACAGCAATATGAAATAGATGTATTTAATGAGAATGGTCAGAAAATATTAACAGAATATGAAAGTGTACAGGCATTACCAACAGAATCAACTTGGGACGGTATACCATTTGAAAAAAGTGTATTAAAATACAAAAAAAATAACAAATATGGTTTAATTTCATTAGAAAATAAGATAATTACAAAACCTATATATGACAGTATAAAAGCAATAAACTATAAAGAAGGTATGTTATTAGTAGAAGAAAACGCAAAATATGGAGCAATAAATATTAAAGGGAAAGTTATAATAAAGCCAGAATATGATCAAATTACAGTAGATAATTATTATAATTCGGAAACAATGTACAAAGCATCTGGATTTATAGTAAAAAAGAAAGTAGAAGATAGCTATAAGTATGGATATATTAATTCTAATGGAAAAGTTTTGCTAGATACTCAGTACACAGAAATAAGCAGAATTAACGAAATAATAGATGATAAAAATATATTTTTATTAGTATTTAAAAATGGACAGGCAGGTATTGTAAAAAATAATAAAACAATATTGAACTATGAATATGAAGATATAAGTTACAATGCATATAATAATATGTTTGTGATACAAAGAAATGCAAAAAGCGGAATAGCAGATATAAAAGGAAAAATAATAATACAACCAGAATATGATAGCATAATGTTTGGAGGAATATATATAAATGCTGTAAAAAATAATGAAATAACTATATTAGATTTGCAAGGAAATAAAATAGAAAACAATAATATATATGCTAAATTACCAACAAGTAACAATAATTACTATATAACAATAGACAAAGACGAAATATATAGAGTAGTTGATAGAGAAGATAATGTAAAAATAGATAATAATTACACATATATAGAACACATAAAGGACGAGTATTTTATAGTATATAAAGATGGAAAAAATGGAATCATTGATTTATCTGGAAAATCAATAGCAGATTTAAAATATAATAGTATATTTAAGATAGCAGGAACAGAAATAATACAGGCAAATATCAATAACACAAATAATATAACATTGTTAAATAACGAAATGAAAATAGTATGCAATATGAATAATGCAAGTATAGAAAAAGAAGATAATTATTTTAAGGTATTTTCAAATGATGATATTAAGTATTTTGATAATAATGGAAACGAAATTTCATATAAACAAATCGAACCAAACAATAAAATGTATGCAAAAAAAATAAATGGAAAGTGGGGATTTGTAAACGAAGAAAACAAGCTAATAATAAACAATGAATATGATATGGTTACAGAATTCAATAAATATGGATTTGCTGGAATAAAAAAAGGCGGAAAATGGGGAGTTGTAAATATAAAAGGCGAAATAATACAAGAACCTATTTACAGTTTTAAATGGGAAAATCCAAGCTTTATTGGCAAATATTATAAAACAAAAGAATGGGAACAAGAGTATTATACAGAAGAATTACCTGAATAGAAATTTAATACTACAGAAAGGACTATAATAAAACATGTATAAGAAAATGGAAATTAGTGATAAAACAATAGAATTAGTAAGAAAAGCGGAAGAAAACATACAAAAAGAATTCAAACAAGTTGAATTGGTATGTGAATACAACTCGTTAAAGGTATTGAAGGCATTTCAAAAAAACAATATATCAGATATGCATTTTAATGGAACAACAGGTTATGGATATGGAGATATAGGCAGAGATACTATTGAAAGGGTATTTGCAGAAGTATTAGAAGCGGAAGATAGCCTTGTTAGAACACAGTTTATATCTGGTACTCATGCATTAACAGTTGCACTATTTGCATATTTAAGACCAGGGGATATAATGCTAAGTATAAGTGGTAAACCATATGATACCTTAGATGAAGTTATAGGGCTAGTGGAAAATGATAGCTCATTAAAATCATATGGAGTGCAATATGAACAGATAGAGTTGAAAGATGACGACTTTGATTATGAAGAGATAAAAAATAGAGTGGCAAAAAATGATATTAAATTGATAGAAATACAACGCTCTAGAGGATATGCACTAAGAAGCAGTATTTCGTTAGAAAAAATGGAAAAAGTAATAAAAACAATTAGAGCAGTGAATAAAGATGTAATAATTATGGTGGACAATTGCTATGGAGAATTTGTAGATAAATACGAACCTACATCAATAGGTGCAGATGTAATAGTTGGCTCTTTAATTAAAAATTTGGGTGGTGGAATAGCGCCAAATGGAGCATATATAGCTGGAAAACGAGAACTCGTAAAGTTAGCAGCAGAAAGATTGACAGCACCTGGATTGGGAAAAGAAGTAGGACCTACATTGGGAATAAATAAATACATTTTACAGGGATTGTTTATGGCTCCTTCAGTTGTTGCAAGTAGTTTAAAAACTGCAATATTTGCTAGTAAAATGTTAGAAGAATTAGGATATAAACCTAGTCCAAAATATAATGAAAAGAGGACAGATATTGTTCAAACAATAGAGTTTGGCAATGCAGATAAATTGATTAAATATTGTCAAGGTATCCAAATGGGGTCACCTATAGATAGCAATAGTATACCAGAACCATGGGATATGCCAGGATATACAGATAAGGTAATAATGGCAGCAGGAGCATTTACACAAGGATCATCAATTGAGCTATCTTGTGATGCACCAATAAGAGAACCATATGTTGCATTTATGCAAGGAGGACTTACATACGAATATGGAAAAATAGGTGTAATGAAAGCAGTTGAAAATATAATATAGGAGAATAAAGTGAAAGTTGTAATAATAGGTGGAGGACCAGCTGGTATGCTATCAGCAATATCAGCTGGTACTAATAAAAATGATGTAACAATATTAGAAAAAATGAATATGCTAGGAAGAAAGTTGTTAATTACAGGAAAAGGAAGATGCAATATAACAAGTAGTATTCCAATTGATGAATTTATAAAAAATGTTCCGGGAAACGGAAAATTTTTATATAGTTGTCTAAACAATTTTACAAATGAAGATATATTAAATATATTAAAAGAAGAAGGCTTGCAAACAAAAGTTGAAAGAGGAAATAGGGTATTTCCAATTACTGATAAATCTCAAGATGTTTTGCAAGCTTTATTAAATCGTTTAAAAAAATTAAAAGTTAAAATAGAAGTAGGCGCCAATGTTAAGGAAATTTTAACTGAACAGGATATTGTTAATGGTGTAAAATATATACAAGGTGGAAAAGAAAAAGTTATTAAAGCAGATAAAGTAATATTAGCAACTGGAGGGAAAAGCTACTCTGCCACAGGTTCTACAGGAGATGGATATGAATTGGCTAAAAAGGTGGGACATACCGTAACGGAAATAAAACCATCTTTAGTGCCTATTTCTACTAAAGGAAAAGACTTAGAAATCTGTAGAAGAATGCAAGGATTGAGTTTAAAAAATGTAGCTATTAAAATTAAAGATGCTAAAAATAACAAGATAATATATGAAGATTTTGGAGAAATGATTTTCACTCATTTTGGAGTCTCTGGACCTATAATTTTAAGCGGGTCGGCGCATTTGTTAAGATATAAAAAAGAAGATATAAGACAAGGTAATATAAAATTAATTATTGACTTAAAACCAGCATTAGATGTACAGAAATTAGATGATAGAATTTTAAGAGACTTTTCATTAGAAAAAAATAAAATCTTTAAAAATAGCTTAGATAACTTGTTACCCCAAAAGATGATAAGTACAGTAATAGAACTGTCTGGAATAGATCAAAATAAAAAGGTAAATGAAATAACAAGAGAAGAAAGAGTAAGGTTAGTTCAATTACTTAAAAATTTTGAAATAACATTACATGACTTTAGACCAATTGAAGAGGCAATTATAACAGCAGGTGGAATTAGTATAAAGGAAATAAATCCTAAAACAATGGAGTCTAAACTAATAAAAGGTTTGTATTTTGCTGGGGAAATTATTGATGTGGATGCATATACAGGAGGATTTAATTTACAAATAGCATATTCTACAGGCTATACAGCAGGAGGTGCCACGAATGTTTAAAACAGTTGAGTCAAATGAAGAAGCTGATATAACAGAGAAAAAATCAAAATTTATAGCAAATATTTTTTATATTACTTCAGAAGAAGAAGCAGAGGAAAAAATAAGACAAATAAAAAAAAAGCATAATACAGCAAGACATCATTGTTATGCATATAGAATAATAAGGAAAAATGAAATAATAAATAAATCAAGTGATGATGGTGAACCTAGTGGAACTGCAGGAATGCCAATGCTTAATATATTAGAAAAAAATAATTTTATTAATATTTTAGTTGTAGTTACAAGATACTTTGGTGGAATTCTCTTGGGGACAGGAGGATTAGTTAAAGCTTATTCTGAAGCGACTCAAAAAGTTATAGAAAAATCTGAAATTGTAATAGAAGAAGAGGGAATAGAATTAGAAATTGAATTAAATTACAAAGATTTAGAAAATTTTAAATATTATTGTAATAAAAATAATATTAATATAATAGATGTAAAATATAGTGACCTTGCGACATGCTTAATAGAGGCGAATTTTGTCGAAAAAGAAAATATAACATCGAATACCAATTTGAGCATACAAAAATACAAAATAATACGAAAAAAATATATAAGAAAAAACGTTGAAAAATAAACACTTGAAAAGAAAGCTGGAAAAAAATACCAAAAAGGCTATTGCAAATTTTTTCCAAACATAATATAATTCGAACTGTAAAAAAATTACAAAAATTTTTATTAGGGGGAAATGAATGTGAGCGATAATATTAAGATATTAATAGCAGATGACAATTACGATTTTGCAATGACATTGATGGGATACTTGGAAAGAGAAGAAGGAATGGAAATAGTTGGACGTGCCAAAGATGGAAGTGAGGCTTACCAAATGATAATGGAAAAATGTCCAGACGTAGTTTTATTAGACATGATAATGCCACATGTTGATGGATTAGGAGTTTTAGAAAGAGTAAACGACTCAAAATTGGAGAAAAGACCATTATTTATAATGTTGTCAGCAGTGGGACAAGACAAAATTACGCAAAAAGCAATAAGCTTAGGTGCGCAATATTACATAGTAAAGCCATTTGAAATAAAACTATTAATAAAAAGAATAAAAGAGCTTAAATTTTATCAACCTGCACCAATAAAAGGAAATTATATGACAAGGGAATTAAAAACACAGTATATAGATATTGCGCCAGAAGACAAGAAAAATGAAGAGAATTTGGAAGCTCTTGTAACAAATGTAATACATGAAGTTGGCGTTCCAGCACACATAAAGGGTTACCAATATTTAAGAGAAGCAATAATGATGGTTATAGGAGACATAGATGTAATTAATCAAATAACAAAACAATTATATCCAGATATAGCAAGAAAATACAAAACAACACCATCAAGAGTAGAAAGAGCAATAAGACATGCTATAGAAGTTGCATGGGGAAGAGGACAACAAGATACAGTAGAAAACATATTTGGATATACGGTATCAGCAGCAAAAGGAAAACCTACAAATAGCGAATTTATAGCAATGATAGCTGATAAACTAAGACTGGAATTGAAGACAGCATAAAACCACATAACTGTTACTAGTCAAAACTAAAAATTGCTAGAAACCAGTTTATACGAAGCATAATAATAACAATAACTGTTGCACTTATTATCGCGAATACAAAATTTAGCCCATGTGTAATAAAAAACTTTTCAAATAGTCCTGCATCACCCTCAATACGATTTTTTATATCACCAGCACTATATCCTTCATACACTTCAGTTTTTATCTTGCCAAATTTGGATAACAATGTCATCCTTAGCTTTAAATTGAATTTAATAAAAATCTTGTTATAAACTATCTTGTTAAAAACCGTTATCAATGATTGCAGTAAAAATACACTTAAATATCCCAATACCACCCACACTAGTTGCATTAAATTCCCTTCTACCATTACATCATTTATAAGAATCATGTAAAAAACAGGTGCTATCAGCGAAAGAACTAAGGAGATTGTCTTCAAAACCGCCAAACAACAATATAAAAGGTGATATGGTTTAAAATATAGGTATAATTTTTTGAATAAATTTATTCTATCGAAAATTATTCTGTTCATTTGAACACCACCATTTTTAAAAAGCATATTGCTCTTCAAATAAGCATTTATAAGCCTCGTTCGTTTTTAAAAGCTCTTTATGAGTTCCTTTTCCTGCAACAATACCATCCTTCAGGACAATTATTTGATCTGTTTCAATAATTGTTGATAATCTATGAGCAATAATCAATATAGTTCTATTTGCACAAAGGCTA
>ERZ773224.728-NODE-728-length-45241-cov-12.619484_pt1 | contig 45241 bp, 69 predicted proteins | sample MGYA00580526_ERZ773224 | MGnify/ENA primary metagenome ERZ773224 (study PRJEB29015, sample SAMEA2737743) | human gut metagenome | biome: human gut; feature: human-associated habitat; material: faeces | place: China | collected 2012 ... | reverse complement strand
CACCGCCAGCTCCAGAATCGGCGTTATATCCATCTTGTTCATGCTCGATAAATCCTTTCTTGCTTATCTCTTTGTTTTCGGTAATTTTAATAATACTCCCCAGCGCGAGCTCCACAGCCCCGACGATCCCGCCGACCGAAAAAGCGGCGGTCAGGTCGGTGCCGGTGAGGGCTTGCAGGACGGCGATAAAGGGCAGATAAACCGCGAGGTAGATCAGCACGGCGATTATCAGCCGCTTTAAGTATCTCACACCGTCACCCAGGAATTAATTTCCGCGAGCAGCACCGCGCCGGAGCGGACCTGTCGGACGGTGTACGTCTTTCCGACGACACGCGCCGGAACTTTGCGCCCGGTCGTGTAGACGTCGCCCGCCTTGACGGTGTAGGTATCGCCGACTTTGTAGGTTTTCGCCGGGACCGGCGATTTGATGCCGTAGCCATAGTTGATATCCACGTCGCCGACGGCTTTCGTGAATTTACACTTGCCGAACTGCCATATTATGGCGTTACCGTAAGCGGCGGGGAGGTCGGACGGCGAGGTGGTCGCGAAGGATGCCTTGCAGTCAGACTGCCGGTAAGCGGCAATCCACAGTGCCCACTTCGCGAGCCGGTCGGAATTGAGCTTGTAGAGCCAGTAGTCGGGGTTTGTATACACGCCCGCTTTGTACCCGTGCTTCGTGATTTCGGTACAGAATGTTTCGATAATGTCCGTCCGTAACTTTGTTGTGTACTTCACTTGTGTCTTCGCCGCGTATCTTTCGGTGTCGTATTCAAAGTCGTAGAACACCGGCAGATCGAGCTTGTACCCGTTCAGCGTGTTCGCGCACACCTCGGCTTCCCGCCGCGCCTCGACGGTATCGCGAGCGTAGCAGAACCAGTAAACGCCGACGAGCATTCCGGCGTCCTTCGCCGATTTTATGTACCCAGCGAATTTCGGGTCAACGGACGTGCCGTACCCCGCGCGGACGATACAGAATTCGATGCCCTCGGCTCTCAGCGCCGGGAAGCTCCGGATGGTGTTGTGCCGGGAAATATCGATGCCTTTCATTATACCTCATCTCCTATCAGTATTTTCCATGCTTTTTCATAGTCGGGTTCCTCTTCGGCTTCTATGGCGCGGCGGTTGTCGACGGTCTGCTGTACTTCCGTCCGCCACTTTTCGGGGACGTCCTCGATAGTGATTTCCCCTGCGTACAGTCGGTCGGCGAGCAGTCGCTTTTCCTCGATTTCCGCGAGGACGGCTTTGTAGTCGTCCTCGGTGATTTCCGTACCGCCGAATCCTGTGCCGACGGCGATGATCGTGTCGCCGTCATACTCTGCGTAGTACCTCATGATTTTTCACCCCCAACCGCGACCCAGAAATAGGTAGCGCCTCCGCTCAGGACATAAGTCCCGGCGCTGTCCGCGACGGTGATAGTGTCTGCGTTCGCTTCGGTCAGACAGCACTGAAAGCCTGACACGGTGATTGCTCCTTCGCGTAATCCTCCTGCGGGCGGGCGCAGTGGCGATGTCGCATACATTTTGTACTGGATGCTGTGGTCGCGCATTCCCCATGCGCCGATCAGGATGTTTCGCTTGCCGGAGAGGTTAAGATAACTCGTCCGCATACCGATAAAAAACGCTCTCGGCACTTCGCCGAGCCTGTGCGCGAGCGAGTAGTTGCTCCGGTCGGATGTCGTCGTGATTTCTCCGCATGTCGCGTTAAGCCCTGCTGCCGCCGCTTCGTAAAGCCCAAAGATTTTATCCCCGTTCGCGGTGTGAGCCGAAAACCCCTTTAGCAGGCTCTGTGCGGTGACAGTATCAGCCGTGAGATCAATCAACGTTTCGCCGTTTAGGACGACTTTGTTGTAGAGTTTAGCTACGGGTTCAGGTGCTCTTGCGATTCCCATATCAACCACCCACCGTGACAGTGACTCCTCCGGCGGCGTTGTCGGTTTCGGTCACCGGGATTTTCGCTACAGTAACTTTGGCGAGGTAATCAAACCCGGCGTCCGGCAGGACTTCCTGCACCGTGAAGGTCGGCGTGACGTTTTTGTTCGCCTGAGCCTTGACGGCTTCGCCGCCGTAAGTACCCTCGACGCCGAGGATGGTGATACCTTTTTTAATGTTTCCCGCGACGATCGGAGCCTGAGCGGCGGAAGATATCCCGACCTTGCCCGAGCCGTCATGGAATCCCGCGGGGATTGCGAACTGCTCGGTCTTCGTGGTGACTTCGCCGGTCACAGCGCCTTTGTTCGGCATGACGCCGACGACTTTGTTCCCTGCGACGTAGGCGGTTTTCCCGTCGAGGATTTCCGCCGCCGCGGCGGTCGCGTCTCCGGTGTCGGCGTCGTAGGTGTTTGTGCCGACGATTGGAGCGCCGGACTTGTCGTGCGCTTTGTAGCCCTTCGCGAGCTTGTCCGCGACGACGGTATCGCCGGTGAGATCGAGTTTTGTTTCGCCTCCGACGACGACCTTATTAACATACTGATTGGCCATTTATAGCTCCTCTCCGATTATAAGCGTGTTTCCGCCCGCGCCGTTGCCGACCTCGAGCTGACGCATTTTTTTGACGGTTACATTATCCCGCATGTTTTTGCCCTTCGTCGGCAGGATGACCGGCGCTTTGATCAGCGGATCGACGACGTAAGCGCCGTCATATGGCGGCAGCTCCGGGACTTCGACGAGTTGTAAGCCCTCGATGCTCGCGTCAAACTCCGCGCTCTGGTCTTCCATCCGGAGATCAAATTCGGCGCATTTCGCTTCAAGCGTCGCCGCGAAATCTCCGTCGGCGGAAAATTCCACCGTGCCGAAGTCGGTGCTCGTGGCGCCGAACTCGACATTAAGTTCAGCGCCCGAGCCGAATTCTACCGGGAATTCACACGCTTTGGTCACTCTATCACCCCATCCCGGAGTATCTTCGAGACGTCAGCGGTGATGATTTTCGACGCGATAGCGTTGCCCGCAGCGTCGATAGCGCGTATCTGGATGTCCACAGACTGTGGACGAAATAGCAGTGTGTCGTCCTGTGACAGCTCGACGATCAGCTGATTCCCTTCCGCCGTGATTTCAGCGCCGTGCTTTGTCAGCACCTCGCGATAGGACTGCGCGAAAGTGATATATACACTCGACAGCTGTTTCGCCTCGAACGGCAAGGTGAATTTTAGTGTCGGGGTAGTGCCCCGTGGAAACGCAGCCATTATTCTCTCACCTCCGTAGGCAGTGCCATTACTTCGTTGTACAGTCCGGTCGCGACGTCGTTTCCGTGTAACTCGTGGTATGCGTGATAGGCACGTTTCAGTGCTTCCTTCGCATAGATCGGGCAGTAGTTCTTGTCCAACACGTACTTGTCGTGATTCCGGATGACCTCGGCGCGGAGCAGGCACTGTACACCATCTTGCATCGCGTCGTTCCTTCGTCTCAATGTCTTGACATAGGCGATCAGCCCGGTGATTACACTGCCGCAGACGAAAGGTATCGCCCATGATATGATTTTTTCGACTATCATTCAGTCACCTCCTGCCACAGTGCGGCGGTTCCGGAGACGCCGGGTTCCCAGACGTTGTTGTCGACCAGAGATACCCATGTCTTCCCATTGTGCTTCACTTTGTCGCCCTTCATGTACGGATTCGTCGAGTCGGGCTGTTCCCACTCCGGCACGACTGACGGATCAGGAATCAGCACTTTCGCGAAAAGCGACGGCGCGGCGGTCGGCGTCCATCCTGCCTGAGAGGTGTGGGCTTGTAGCACGGTGTAAAGCACCCCGTCATACTGCACCCGCTGTCCTTTCGCATACGCGACGCCGTTCCCGCTCCATTTCGGATACAGGCAAGTCGCGGAGACGGCTTCCGCCTCGGTCAGACTTGCCGTCTCGGTCATCGCTTTTTCGATCAGCGGACGGAGCATCCGCGCGAGTTCGATCAGTGTCATCATTCCACCCCCAGTAAGATTTTAGCCGCGGCGAGCTGCTCTTCGAGGCTCGCGACCTTCGCGGTGAGTTCGGAGATGTCGCCGGATTGCGTCGGCGGCTTCGGCTTCTCCCCGTCTGCCGGATAAAATGTCCCGGTCGCGTCGTCATACAGCCAGCCCTCCGGCGGTGTGGGCTTGATGAAGCGGGCGTCGCCTTCCTGCGTGCCGTCGTAGCCCCAGCCCTCGAAGACATTATCCGGCGCCTCAACGAAGAGAACGTCCGGAGGGTATTTGCCCTCCGTGTCGGCGAGTGTCGGGTGCACCGGCGTCGCGTCGTAGTAGCAGAAATTGTCGACTATCTGAAATACTTTCATAATCATGCCTCCATGATGTTGTATGTGATCACGGCAATGCCGTCTCCGCCCTTGCCGCCGGTGCCACTGTCGCTGCTTGGGCTGCCGCCTCCGCCTCCACCAGCAGCTGTGCCGCCATCGCCACCCCGATACGGCGAGGGGGTGTTATTCCCGCCGCGACCGCCGTTGCCATCGGCTCCGTAGCCGCCTCCACCGCCGCCGCCGCCGAAGTTGGGTTTCCCGCCGTCTCCGCCTTTGCCGCCATATCCGCCGCCAGCGCCGCCGCCACCGGATCCAGCGCCACCAGCACCCGTTCCTCCTGCGGCGGCTGTGCCATTCCCGCCGTTGCCAGCGGCAGAAGAGTTTGATAGTCCTCTTCCACCGCTCCCACCATAGCTGCCAGAACCGCCGGTGCCGCCAGACACTGTTCCGCTAGTGCTTTTGGCCCCGGCTCCACCACCACCGGTGCCGCCAGAGCCGCCATCGCCAGCATAATTGGTGCTGCTAGAAGCACGCCCCGCCGTGCCGCCACTGCCGCCATTGGCGGAAGCGAGCGTGCCAAAAGACGTAGCTCCACCATTACCTCCGGCAGTGCCGCTGTTATATCCAGCGGAGCCGCCATTTCCTCCGGTACCTATGGTGATTGGATACACCTGTCCTGGAGTGACTGTCAACACTTTAGAAACCATGTGTCCGCCGCCTCCGCCTCCACCGGCGGTGCCGCCGTTGCCGCCTCCACCGCCTCCACCGCCGAATAGCAGGATGTGAACGGAGGTGACACCCTGTGGGCACTCCCACGAGCCGGACTGTGTAAATATCTTAGTCACCTGTTTCGCTGTCATGTTGAGGATCACATAACCGTCGAGCGCAGATGAATACACCAGTATCATCCACACGCCAGCTTTTATGCCGCCCTTTACTTCGTGCCCGGATGCTGTATATATAGTCTTCGCCCCCGTCCCATTGACGTTAAGCGTCGCGCCGCCCGCGAGGTTATATGTGGACTTAATCCGCACCTCCGCCCCGTCCACCAGCGCAAACCCCTCCTGCGCGAGAGTCAGCGCGGAAGTCGTTCCGCCCGCTGTTCCCGATGCCGCGAGAATTTCGTCGAGGAGCTGTTTGTTCACTGCTGTGCCTTCGTTCACTACAGTGTTTTTCAGCTCCAGCGCGACGTTTTCCGCGACTTTCGTCCCGTCCGGGCGCTTGATGTCATACCGTGGAATGACCGTCGCGTCGGTCGACACTGCTTTCGCGAGCACTTCATCTTGTCTTTTTATCGCCATTTCATATGCTCCTTATCATCTGTCTTGTATAGCTGCCACCGGCCGTAAACGTACCGGCTCGTCGGTATATTGACTTCATCCCATCGAGCAGTAAGTCGATGTCCGCGAGCACCTTTTCGATTGTGTTCGCACCGGTATACTTCAGCTTGTCCCCCGGCGCGGGCAGTTCCCCGGTTTCCGCGAGCGTGTAGTACGCGTCCCTGAGTTTCTGCACATTGTCGATGTACGTCGTCCACTGCGGACGGTAAAGCACATCGCCTTCCTGCCACTCGCGGTCTTCGGATTTGCTTCCTTTAAGCACCGGCGTCACCTCAACCGGATACCCCGCCGACGTCAGCGCGGCGGCGAGGGTTTTTACCGCGGATTCGACGCGATTGAGGGTGTTGTAGGTGAGCGTTCCGCGCTCTAACTGTGCCCTTTCGGCGTCTGTCAGCCCCGACCAGTTGCCGAGGGTCTGGTAGGATTTCCGTATCGCGGCGGAGGCGGTTTCGTCGCTTTCCGCGCGGTCATAGATTAAATTGAGGTTCGCTGTATCAAGGCTCATTTGATGATCACCTCCGCGACTTGTGCAGTTCCGGAGACGGTGTGTTTCATGCTGACGATGCGTCCGGTCACGTCGTCCATGTAGTCGTATTCCTGCGTCACTTTGTCGCCGACTTTGAGATTGCCGGTGAGTATCTTTTCAGATATTTCGCGGCGGGCGGAGTAGTAGTTGTACGCCGCTGTGGCGAGTTCGTCGGCGTTTGTCCGGTTCACGAGGGTGAAGTCTTTGAGCTCGACTACGTTCTCTTTGTCCCCGGCGAGGATGAGCGGATTCCGCTTCGTGATGATGGTTTGGGTTTTGTCGTATTTCTTGCCGGTCAGGACGCAGTTCGCGTCCGCGTTGATGACGGCTTGGTTGACAGTCTGGGAGACTATCTTGCCGTTCGTGATGGACAGGGAGTGGAGCGGCTCGGGGAAAGCTACGGTGATGCCGGTCCCGGTTCCGCTGTCCGCCGCTTTGTACGCGGTATAATCGGTTGTCCCGGCCACATAGGAGTACGCGGTGAGCCGCAGTTCGGTGAGCTTGTCGCGGAAGGTGGTCGTCTGCCCGGTGAAGGTGTTCGAGGCGTTCAGCGTGCCCGCGACGGTGTCGGACGGTTTGTACAGCTTCACTTTGTCGGAGTAGCTGGTGTCTACAACCGCGCCGAGGGCGAAGGCGATCTGATTGAGAGCTTCGCGGCAGGAGGATATCGCGAGGTATCCGGTGAGTGTCGCGTTTTGCAGGCTGCCCGCGATTTCGTATTCGACTTTGAGCGGCGAGAGCATTTCGCCGATGAGGGCTGCCGCGTTCTTCGCGGAGTAGATACCGCCGCCGAACGGGGAGTCGTCGAGAATGGACACATAGTCTTCCGACTCGATGTCGTATGTTCTGTCCGAGTTCCGCTCGTAGTGCGTGATAAACGTGGTCTGCACGAGCGTGTCGTCGAAGTAGGTATATAACGGCTGCTTTTCCTGAAAGATGAAGTCGACGTCGCTCTGCTTTTTGAGAGTGAAGCCCACGGTGTTGATCGAGACAGTTTCGGATACCGGCTCGATTTCCTGTAGCAGGGAGAAGTTTTCGATTTCGTCTTTCCCGAAGTTACGGACGGTTCCGTAGAGGATGTCCGTGAGATACAGCCGGTTGCGCGGCATATTCATCTTCGAGAAGGAGATTATCAGCTTGTTGTAGTTTTCGATTTTGTTCGCGCAGAAGAAGTTCGGCTTGTCCGGCGTGAAGTTCTTGTCCGACAGAAGGGTGCTGCCGCGATACCATTTGATGTTGACTGCCGTCGCGTATCGATTGGAGGTCTCATCAAAAACAAGCGTGATTCCTTGCGAGGTGTACTGCCCGGTCGCGGTGAGCGTGAGGACGAGCGGAGTTTCGAAGCTGCCATCGGTCGCGCTCGACAGGCTGTCCGACACGAGGGCGTATTTCGGATCGTCCGGCGGAACCATGAGAGAGCCGTCGAGGAGGACGGAGTATATTTCGCACGGATTCGCGTACATCGGGGTCTGCTGCCCTTGCAGTAGCGCCGGAGTCGAGTTGCTGGTCTGCCCGGTCGCCGATGGGGCGAAGTTTTCTTTCGCCCCGACAGCGACGTCGGCGTAGGATACCCGGAGTTTCATGCTGCGCTCCTTTGCGGCTCCATCGCGATAAAGTCGAAGGAGAGGTTGCCCCAATACCGGTTCGTCTCGGAGTACTGCCGGAGGAGATCGTCGCTGCCGCGCGAGACATACGCCTTGAATGAGAGTGTTTCGTTGCCGAACGGGACGACGATATCGTGACTTGCGACCGGCGCGGAAATCGTTTTGTAGAGAGCGTTGTACTCCGCCTGGGACATACGGTCGGTGTTGATCGTGATGGAGTAGTTGTAGTAGGTTCCAATGAGGTCGCGGTGCATGACGCCATCGAGTGTGCGCCCGGCGTTATCGCCGTCGACAACTTCGAAATTTCGCGTCAGCGCGGTGACGATACCGCCGTATTCGGTTCCGTCGACTTTAACCATTACCGCGTCCCTCCGTTCGTGAATGTGATTTTGGTGTTCGCGCCGGAGCGTCTCTTTTCGGAGTCTATGGCGTCTCCGAAGACGCGTCCGACGACTTGCTTGTCGAGGACGAGTTCTATCTTTCCGCCGCGCCCTGAGCCGCGCTGTGCGGCTGTCATCGCGCGGTAGACGGCGTTCTCGATGCCTTCGATGATCTGCGCGTTGTTCGCGACAGCAGTCCGCCCGTTCGAGAACCGCCCGACGAGCTCGCCGGAGTTGGCGTAGAACATTCCGTCCTCGGGGAATCCGCCGGTCGCGAAGGCGGGGACCATGCGCGGCGTTTTGCCGATAAGGGATTGAGCCGCGCCGCCGCTGCTGAAAGACGCTGACGCGAGCACCTGATTCAGCTGCCTGATAAAGGTGCGCGCCGACGCGAGCAGGCTGTTCGCGAAGGCTGAGAAGTCCACGCGGATAGACGTCCAGACGTTCCCGAAGGCGTCCTTGACGTTGGGGAGTCCGAGCGTGACGCCGTTCGCGAATCCAATGTCAACGTTGATGCCGTAGCCTTCAAAGACGGTCGACGGTGAGTGGATGCCGAGGCTGTCGGTGAACTGAACCATAGCTTTGTTCGCCATGCCGATCATACCTTTGGCGACGTAATCGGCGTTGTAGTCAACTCCGGCGACGAAGCCCTTCGCGACGTTTTCACCCGCCGACTTGCCCTTCTGCCCCAGTTCATTCCCGACTTTATCCATCATGCCATAGAGCGGCTTGTAAATGCCGGTCTTCGTAACGTCATTGATGCCGTTCTTGATGGTTTCCGTCGTGTTGTTGACGATTGATTGTGAATTCTGGTTGGCGATCGTAGAGCTGGAATAGAATTGACGGTTCAGATTATCAAGTTCGGTTGAGGTAGTCTTGACGTTCTGCTTGGCGACACTGGTGATTTCGTTCAGCTGCGCGGCGAGTTTCGGGTCGCCGAAGGTTGATATGACTTTGAAGGTGTTTTCGTCAATGCCGAACTGCGCTTTGAAGTCGAACGAGCCGAGGTCAACCGCCTTGTCGATAGTGTCTTTGAGGCTGTTTGTGACGTTCTTGATACTGTGCCCGAGCGCTTCGGATACCGTTTCGAACGCTTTTCGGCATTCATCGGGGAATACCACGGCGCCGATGGTCGCGCCTATAATGATCGATAGCGCGCCTGCGAAAAGCCCTGCCGTTCCTGCTGCCGCGCCGGCTCCGACCATTTTTGCAACTTTTACACCGGCAAGAGTCGCCGCCGCAGTGTTGAGCAGTGAACCTATACCGAGTTTTATTGCCCCGGCAAGGTCATCCGCGCCGGTGTCGTTTCCGAGTTCGAATATTCCGACCGCCGACATTGTAAGACCGGAAATTCCGAGCGTGAGCGGGAGCCCGAATACCTGAAAGCCTTCCGCCCCGAGGAAAAATCGGGATATGGTAGCACCGCCGAGCAGTGCCACAATGCCAGTCTTCGCGGCTCCGAGAAGTGTCTGAGCGCCGGTAACGTTCGGCGTACTCCCGATTGCCGCCGTTGTTATTGACAGGGCGGCTATGCTGAGTAGGAGCATCGGGACACTGCCTAAAAATCCGTTGCCGCTGCTGAGCGAGAGCAAGCCCAGCGCCTTAAGTCCAAGTAACGCTGCTATTCCTCCACTGACTGCGCCCATAAGCGTATCCTTACCGCTCATGTTTCTAAGGCGCGACGCTCCGAAGTCAAGGTCTATTCCGGTGATTTTGAATACTGCAAATTTGAAGAAATCCCATATTTTCTGAGGGATTTCCCACAGTCCGAGCTTATCGGCAATTTCTTTCGCGGCGTCTTTTATTTTGCTGAAATAATCCCAAATGTCTTTTGCCCAGCTCTGTATTCCTTCACCCTTCGTCAGCCAGTTCTCGATCTGCGCCGCGATCTTATCCGTCGTCTCGCCGAGGTTCTTTGAGAACATATCGTCCTCGATCTTCGCGAGCCGGTTCAGCTCCGCTTCGAGCTTTGCGAGGTCGGCGGCGCTCGTGCCGCTTCCGGACGCGCCGGTGTTCTGTGAGCCGAGAATGTTCAGCTCGTCGAACGAGAGCTGATAGAGCTTTTTCATGCTCTTAGCGGCGTCATCGGCGGAGTCGGCGACGCCTTCGTTGCCTTTGATTACAGAATCGGCGTAGTCGAATTTCGGCAGTTCAAATCCCGCGAGGGCTGCGAACGCCGAGACGATGCGCTGTCCGACTTTGACGAACGCGATCATGTACGGGAGCGTCTTCTGCACGAGCGGCAGGAAGAGGTCACCGATAGCGCGTCCGAGAAGCGTCAGCTGCGCTTTGAGGATTCTGAACTGGTTCGCGGGCTGCTCGAGCGTTCTCGCCATGTCGCCCATGGCGGAGTTTGACTGTCTCAGCAGTGAGATCGTCCGGAGCATTGCCTTTTCGGACTGGTTCATTGCGTCGACGTTCGCGGTGATGCCGAGTTCGGTCGCGAGGAGTTTGAGGTTCGCGACGGACAGGTCCTTACCGAGCGCGCGGATTGGCTCAATCTCGCCGACCAGAGCCGACCGGACCTTGTTCAGTGACTCGTCAACTTTGAGATTGTAGAGCGATGATATATCGTAAGTAAGCTGCGTCAGCGCTTTCGACATGGTATACGCCGTGCCGCTCGCCGTGCCGAAAGATTTCGAAACGTCCATGAAGGTAGCTTGCATCTTCATGAACTCGCCGGGATCGACGCCGTAGCTGTCGCCGACGAGGTTAGCATAGTCCTGTGCCTTTTCGGCGTAGCTGCCCATTGAGACGTAGAACAGGTTCAGGGCTTCGATGTACTCGTTGGCGGATTCAAGAGAATCCGTAGCTTTCAGCCAGACTTTTTTGATTGTGGCAATCGAAAATAGCTGTTTTGCAAAGTTCGTCAGCCCGGACGAGCTCTTTTTACTGCCCTTTGATATGGTCTCAAAGAATTTCTGCCATGTCGGTTCGGCTTTCTTTACGCTCTTGGTTGACGCTTCATTATTTTTAATGAAGGTCTGAATCCTCTGCGGGAACGCTGAGAATCCGCGGGCAATTTTGTCCATCTCGGTCGCGAGCGGAGCCATTGCCGCCGTGAGCCGTTCAATTGTCGCGGCAAACTTGTCCATGTCGACGGCTTCAAGATCCTTCGACAGCTGAGTGAATTTGCCGAGCTGATTTATAAATGAGGTGAGGTGCGCGGGGGTGAGAGCTGACAGCGGCTGCAATGCGGTCGCAAGGTCTTTGAAGCGTGCGAGGTTGACGCCTTGCAAGTTCTTCGCCGCGTCTCCGATGCTTTTGAGTTGATGCCCGATAGACGCTGAGATTTGCGGCATTTTCGCACTGCTGAGTTGGGTCAGAGCGGACGCCAGTGACGATATCCGCTTTACGTCCGACTCGGTGACGCCGCTCAGTGCGGCATCAAGTGCGGTGATCTGGTTCGAGAGCGCTTTCGGCACAGCGGCGCTGACTTTTCCGACCGACTTGAGGTCGAGCAGTGACGAAGCGAGAGCCGTGATTTTGTCGGCGTTGTTCCCGATTCCGCCTATTGCCGTCGACAGTGATCCAAACTGTATAATCGCGTTGTTCAGATTCAGCCCCGCGACGCTCTTTTGCAGCTTCCGAAGTCCGGACGCGAGGCTCGAGAGGTCTTTCGACGCCGTGCCCGCGCTGTGCTCTATTGCGACAGACAGACTGTCTATCTGCACTTCGTTATCTGCCATTCAATTCACCTCCTCCGAACCTTTCCTGTAATTTTCTTTCTTTATCCTGATATTCCTGCATGAGGATCATTCTCCGTGCGTATTCCTCGGGGGAAATGGCGGACGCTTTTTCCTCCTGACTCCGCAGGTCATATGGCTTATCCGGGAACTTTCCGTTCTTCGAGAAGCACGCTCCGATGGCGTCCCGGACGTATACGCCGGTCATATATGCGTGAAAGTTCATCCGATCACGTTCTTCACGCTGGTTCTTTTCGTATATATCGAGAAAAGGCTTCATGCGGCGCGGATTGAGCCGCCAGAATGTAGTAAGGTCAAGCCCGATCCTGTAAGCCGCAGGAAGCCAGTTTTCGTATACCGTTTCGGCGGCGTTCGGAGTCAGGCGTTCTTTGCCTGCTTCTTTTCCGCCGTCTTCGCCTTCGTGATCATCGCTTTGAAAAAAGCGCTGTCGTCGCACGCCTTCATGAATGCCGTCGAGAGGTCGGAGAGGTCGCCGCCCCCTACGATGTGTGCTTCGATTTCCTGCCCCGCCTCTTCGGCGCTGACGCCCTCGCAGTACGCGAGATAGGCTCTGAGTGCCGCGAGGGGCTTTGTGCCGAAAGAGTAGATGTCGCCGCCGAGATCGTTGAGCTCGATTGTGGCGTTGAAATCGATAGGTTTTGCCGTTATTTCTTTACCGTTGATGATCATGGTTTATCTCCTTTTTGATATGTCAGCCGCCGATAGTGGGCTTTGCCGCGAGACCGGTGACTTTGTTTACGGTGATGGTGCCGGATACCTGGAACGCCGAGTTCGAGGTGACCTCGGGAAATCTGAGCATCGAGGGCGAGCCGGAGTAGTAGAAGCTCTTTTCGTAGTTCGGAATGACCTGGGTGAACCAGAGGGTCTTGCCTGCCGCCGCCGCGGTCGCCATGGCTTCTCGCATGGTCTCCCACGCGTCGATGAAATCAGAAGCCCAGTTGCCGGTGACGTCTACGCTGCCGGTGTCGGACAGTCCCTGCTCATAGCGCTTGAATGAGGTCTCGGAGACCGGCGTGATTTCTATGGTATCAGGAGTCGAGCCGATTTCGCCCCAGCTGACGACGTTCGGGATTTCTACCCAGCCGGTGGTGGGCTGAGTGCCCGCGGTGGCCTCGGGGGCGTAGTAGAATTTGATACCGTTGGTGGTCATTTATCATACCTCCATTTTGATTGATTGAAGTTTTGAATATCTCGCGACCATCCTGTAGATGGACGCGTCGTTCTCGTTCGGGAAGGGATTGCAGAAGGTACGCTGGAAGTTGTAGCTTTGCATGGTCGAGTCGACCGCCGCCATAACTGCCTTGCATTCGCTCTTTTTCCCGCTTTTCTTGTTTGAAAACACGTCGACGGTGTAGGAAAGCCGCGCGTTGGCTTCTCCGCCGTTCAGGCGGAAGGTGGAGGCTTCGGAGACGTTATCGGTTTCGCGGATGTACACATGGGGGAAGGAGGACGGTTTCGGGACGTATTCGGAGACGACCGTCGCTTTCGGGAACTTCTTCGTGACTGCCGTTCGCACGGCGTCAACAAATACGTTTTCAAAATCGATCATCTCTTCTTCGCCTCCTGTAATACCTCTTCAAAAGCTCTGTACAGCGGCATTTGCGCCGCCGTGCCGTGCGTGATGACGAGGTTGCCGTCTTCGGCGTAGTAGCCCCACGCCTTCTGGTTTCCTTGCCCCTTGCCATATCCTCCGATAACGAATCCGAGGTCTGCGCCGTCAGGGTGAGGGGACGTTCCGGCGGGGGGATTATAATAGACTCCTGCCCCGAACTCGATGAACGTCACCTCGTTCCCTTCGGCGACGACTTTATAGCCGGTGCCGGTCTTTTCTACCCGGCATTTAACGTCGGCTTCGCCCCTGACGCCTCTGGCAAGGCTGTCGTACCACGCCGCGTCGAAGTTGCTCTGCGCCTTTTCGCATATCCGTTCGGCGAGGTCGCGCGCGGCGTCATCAAGCCGGTTCCGGTTGGCTGACATGAGGTATGCTACCTCATCGAGAGCCGACTGTATGCTGCCGGGCGAGAGCCGGACAGTTATGCGTTTGCGCATTGTGTTTTCCTCCGCGGCTACGCGCCTACGTCGACTTGCTTCAGCGCGACGATGGTCCCGTTGATCGACTTCGACACGCGCCTGACTCGATAGTTATACGGAGCGGTCGGCTCTGTGTCCAGCCAGACCACTGCGTTCTCGTCGAGGTCGGTCGTTTCGGTGCATAGCACCTTGTCGTAGTCGATCATCGTCCCGAACCCGGCGGCGTAAGAATCGCCTTTGGCAGCGGAGATGTTGCCCCACGCCTTTACGGGCTCGGTGTAGATGACTTCCTGCTCGCCTGTGTAATTGCCGTTTTCGTCGGTGACGTCCTGAGTGCCCGCGAAGAGGGCGTACCAGTACGGAATCCGGTTCTTCGCGAGGGTTCTCATGATATCACCCCGACATACGGCATTACGTTTTTATGGATGTATTCGAGGCAGGACGAATACCCGAACTGCCTCGATATTCCGTTTTCGTTGTGCGCGGTCTCACCTTCGCCGCCGATCTGCGAGAAGCCGATCATGACGGCGTTCAGTTGGACGCTTTCATATTCCTGCGGCACGTCGGTCACGGCTGCCGGTATGCTGCCGGTCGCTCCGTACCTCCACGAGAGGATTTCGTCTCGCGTGAAGTCGAGGAACGCGGAGAGCGTATCGTCGTCCGTGTCGGGAAGCCGCATCATCCGTTTCAGCCGGATCAGCTTCTCGTCGGTGGTCATGGATTAGCCGTTCGTGATGAGGCGGGCGATCGGGATTTCCTTCGGAGCGAACTTGAGCGCCCAGTTTGCGGAAGCCTCGAGCTGCGCGTCGGTGGGGGAGTTCGTCCAGCCGGTCGACGGGATCTTGAACGAGAAGCCGTTCGGGTGGATGCACTCGCGGATTCTGGTCACGAGAGTGTCCTGACCGTTGTTCTTCATTGCCTCGCGGACAACCTCGACCGGTACGTCCTGCCTTGCCCAGCAGTGGCGGAGAACGCCGGTGCCGAGGAGGTAGGTCGTGTACTTCTTGAGGTCCTTGTTCGCCTCAGAACCTCCGACAGCGGTGACCGGAACGCCGTCGTCGATGATGACGGTATAGCCGTTCACGGACGCGAGACCGAGGTTTCTCTGGATGCCGTTCGCGTCGGTCTGCTTCCAGTAATCGAGAACCTGGAGGTTTTCGAGGGTGCGGGCGACGGAGGAGTGCATGATAGCGAGCTTGTACGCGTCCTTGTTGTCGCCGAGGGTATCGGTCGCAAGGTCGTTGAGGTCGGTCTCGTTGATCTTTCTCGCGGTCGCGGTCGCGGAGCCGACGTCGACGGTGTGAGCGGTCCACGCGGCGTTGCCGGTGATGCCGAAGATTGCGCCGAGGATGGCGATAATCTTCTTCTGGCGGTACTTCGCCCAGAATTTCGCGATGGACGAGATGATGTGGCCTATCGAGTCTGCGCCGGAAAGCTCGCCGACGAAGTCACGCGCGGTCCATGCGACGTCGCGGCCATACGCGACGTAGTTCTGCTGGTCTGCCTGAGTCTCGGTCGAGGTGATATCGGTCTGACCGTCGTGGTTCACGGGGGTACCGGTGAGGGTCTTGTAGAACGGAATGGTGCCGAAGTTGCCGGAGGACATGAGCCTCGAGGCGAGTTCGGGGTCTTCAACCATTACGCCGGAATCGAGAAGCGCGGTCTTTTCGGAATCCGGCTCAGCGTTCCAGCGGGCGATGAAGAGATCGTCGTCAAACGGGTAGTTGAGGTAGGTCTTTGCCATTGTTTTTAATCATCCTTTCGAAAAATGTGGTGGTTCCGTGTCAGGCTTTCGGGAAGAGCGCGGCGTATTCGGTCGGATTATCGTTCTTGAACTGAACCTGTTCGGCGAAGGTGAGTTTGCCGAAGGCTTCTTTGGTCATGGCGGTTTCCGCCGGAGCCTGTGAGGGGGCTTTGACGCCCGCGGCGAGTTCGCCCTTGACCTTGTTCGCGGTGGCTTCTCCGTAAGCCTTGAACGCCGTCGCGATAGCCGTGGCAACCGCGGCGGTCTGCTCCGCGTCGGTGGTCACGATGCCGTCGAGGAAGGTGTCGTAGGCTTCCTTCGCCATGCCGTTCCCCGCGAGGATGCTTGCCGCTTCCTGCCGGTTCGCCTTGACGGTGAGCTGCTCGATCTGCTGTCTCTGCGCTTCGAGGCGTTCGGTCAGAGTCCCTTCATTGGTCTTCATGTCCTTCTTCGCTTTGGCAAGGTCGGACGCGGTTTTGTCGAAGGTCTCCTTGTTCACGAAGTTTTTGGTCGAGAGCGCGGTTGCGATCTCTTCCGCGGTCATCCCTTCGCGGTAGTCTTCGCCGAGTAAATCTCTGAGTTCCATGTGATAATCCCTTTCTGCGTTTGGTGAGGCGGTTCTCTCCGCCATAGATTCGCGTTTTTCGGACTTCTCTGTCCATTGTTTAATGAATTAAAATCAGCGTCGCCCCGGGGAGTGGCCTTAATAAATTAAAAAGAGCACCAGAACCGACAGGCTGTGTAAAAGCCTGTAGATATCTGGCGCTCTTGGCGCTCTGTGTTGTAGTGCGGGGTGTTCCCGCTTATGACGCGACCGTGCGTATGACGGCGTGTGAGCCTTCTGTGTGGGCTCTGACCGTCGTTCCGCAGCCGCGACACTTTATCTCCGCCACACCGCTTATTGCTCCGAGGAGCCTTCCGCAGTGCGGGCAGCGCACTTTAATCAGTTCCGGAGCTTCCGCCGCCGGAACTTTCTTTGTTTCCGTCATTGCTTCCGCCTCCGGGCTTGTCCTGCCCTGACTTGTCCCGCGCGGTGCTCTCGAGGAGTTGGAGCCGCGCGGCGAGGTATGGGATCGAGTCGATATACGCCTGGTTCGGATCGTCGAACAGGTGGGGTATACCGAACGCGATTTCGGGATGTACTCCGGCGTCGAGAAGGTTCATGAGAGCCTGCGTTTTGACGAGCAGATTCTCGGTGTTGCCCTTCGTGAACCGGATGTCGATGTCGGCGAGCCCGAGGTCGAGCTTGCCGTATGTTCTGAGGAGCGACAGCGCGATGCGGAGGAACTGCTTTTCGCTTCGTTCCCACTGCATAACGGTGTCTCTGGCGCAGCTTTCCGCCATTGCCCATCCGTCGCGGAGCAGTACGGCGTTGCCGGTGTCTCCGGTCGTGCGGTTCGCGCCGTTTCTGTCCGGCATACCGCAGATTGTGAGGGCTTGCTGATAGAGGTGGTCGATTTCGACCTGAGTTTGTGACTGGTCGAGTTCGGACGAGATGATGTCGACGTCCGAGGGGTTCGAGTTGTCCGACTTGATGACGATAGCACCTTCCTGCCGGAATTCCTTATACTTCTCGGGGTCTATCTGGCAGTTGACGAATTTAATGAAACTCTGGACGAACTGTTCCGTGCCGTCGAGCCGGTTCGAGGACAGCTTGTTGATGCCGTCGAGGACTTCGAGAACGACTTCAAACGAGCCGAGCCGCGCGTTGTTGAGCGGATACTCGATTATCGGCACCGCCCCGATGCCGTGGAGTCTCGAGGACGTGACGGTGTTGTTCACGATCTCGAACTGCATCGTATCTGTCCAGACGGTGTAGATTGTCTGCTGATTGTCCCTGAGCGTCTCCTGGAACGCCATGACCGGCTTCGCGCCGAGCTCTTTTGAGTAGGCGACGCCGGTTCGCCTCGGATCGAGACTGCCGATTTCGATTTTCTCGTCGTTCGCTAAGTTTCCGATGACATACCGGTACGCGGTTCCGCAGATGTGGTTCCACTCGGCAATGTCGTGGTCGGTCGCTTCTTTGTCGAGGACGTGCATGATTTCGTTGAGCCGCCCGACCTTTTCGGATACCGGGTCGCGTGTCTGCGCCGCGGTGATCTCGTCGGGGGTCATGGTCATGCGCGCCTCTCCGCTCCGGATTTTCCGGCGTGTGTAGGCGATTGGGGCCCCTAAAAGGTACGCGACCTTGAAGGAGACGATTTCCCACGCGTGGTTTTCGACGATTTTGTTGTTGATCTCCGGTCGGACGTCCTTGACACGGTTGAGGATGGGCTGCTTGCCCTTGTAGTAGCCGTAGAGGTAGTTTATTTCGCTCTGGTTCCGGTAAAAGGTCGGCAGTACCTCATTCAGCACCTGCACCACATTTTTCTCGTCGACCGCCGACGCGTCGGTATATATGACGTGCCGGCCGGTCAGCACCGGAGATACGTCGGCTACGCTGTTCTGTTCATCCGCCATTCTTTCACCACCAGTCGTTTTTAATTTGAGACCCGGCGCAAAGGCGTGCCGCCGGGTCGGAAGGAGAAAACCATATTCATCAGGTCAGCGTCCAGCGACGAGGAACATGGCTGACAGGCTGGGGGGCCGCCTATCATGTATATTATATACCTTACACAAGGATTTGTCAATAGATACGCTGTAAATTGTGGAGATATGACGAAATCCCGTCGTGTGCAGCGTGATTCCGCGATGATACCCGGGCGAGTCAGAACACGCGCTTCTGCACGGCGACAATTCCCCAGTTTCCGGTGGCTAAGTCCATGAGCTGCGCGAGCGAGTCGGGCGCGTCGTCGTGCACGTTCTTGCCGAGCGAGACGAAGGAGCAGAGCCATTCGATAAAGGAACGGTATTCCGGCGTCGAGTGGTCGAAGTCGAGGAAGTGAATCTTCGAGATGTCCGGCGCGTACTGGATGATTCGGGAGAGCTTCGAGGCGTTGCCCGGGGCGCGGCGCGTCGAGATGTTGAGAACGCACCCTTTCGCGCGGAGCATTTCGTCGATTGCCTGAGCGTATTCGGTTCCGCCATTGTTCGCCTCGAACTGTACCTGATGTGGGCGGTGAATCAGTAGCTTGCCGACCACTTCGGGCTGTGTGAAGACTTTGTTCGCGTTCGAAAACACTACGTCGACACAGTACATCGCGCCATCCCCGTACACGTAGACGATAGGCATTGACAAGTAGTCCTCACCGCCCCACGCGACGTCGCACGCGGCGATGATGCGTTCCGGCGATCCGCCCGGCAGCACCCCGTTGTAGCGGAGCAGGGAATCCGGTGGGAAGACGAGCCCTTGGCGGACGTACGGTGCCCCCTGATACTTCGCACACCATGTGCAGTCGTCGATCGACGCTTTCATGTCGCGGTAGTATTCGGTCGAGAACCCGACGCCGTAGTCGTACTGGAAATTCGACTCTCCGTTCGCGTCGAGCGCGGGAATGACGGTGAAGCGGTATTCGGGATTGTCTCTGTACTGTTCGCGGACGCGCCCGAGAGGATCCATCACGTTCCAGCGCGTACCGACCATCAGCTGTAGTGCGCCGTCTTTCATGCGGTCTTTCATCTGGTTCAGATAGATGTTGTACTTCGCGTCGAGACGTGATGGAGACAGCGATTCCTCGAGGTCTTTCACGAGGTCGTCGACATAGAGGATGCCGTCGCGTGAGATATCGATAGCGCCCGTCCATGTACCTTCCGCCGACCGGCAGGTCATTGTCGGGAAGCGCTTCGGGTGGTTGAGGTTGATTTGCAGGTACTTTGCCGACCGGCTTTCGATCTGCGCGTGCGGGAACACGTCGTGCCAGAGGTATTCGCCGCCCGGATCGAGCACCGCGTTCAGCTCGCCGTAGAACCCGTTCACGAGTGTGTCGGAGTGCCCGCCCATAGCGGACGCGTCGTCCGGATGCCGCCCCATGTGCCAGGTCAGGAAAAATATACAAATCGTGGAATTGTGTGTCGGAATGAGACGATCTCCGGCAAGGTATACGCCGCCTTCAACCGAGATGCAGTTGCCCTGCACCGGTTCAATGCGCTCGAAACCGGCAAATTTTAATCTTCTCGGTTTTTTCAGTTCGCACATTTTCCACGCGTTGTTTGTGTCGAACCGCTGGACGATGTAATATAGCGTCTTGAACCTTGCTTTATCGGGATCGAAGTTCGCGAAGTCCTCCATCAGCTTCTTTGTCGTGACAATGCGCGGTTTTCTTTCGCGCCCCTTGAATACCACCCACTCGTGGTTTTCATGGCAGTCGATATGCGTGTAGCCTCTGCCGAGCGAGAACCAGACGCGAATGTTTGCGTGGCCTTTTGGGAATACGTGCGTGACCTTGACCGGATTGCCGTCTGGGCTGAATACCTCGTCCCCGACGCGAAGGTCGCCGTGCTTCATCCACCCGCGCGTCGTCAGTATCGGCGTGTCGTCGCTCAGGAGTTTTCCGACTCTCGGCGGCATACTCACCCCGAGGAATTTAATCTTGTGCTCTTCGAGGTCTTGCAGATCGTTGCACAGCCCCATCAGAACGCTTCTTCTCGGTACCCAGAATTTCCGTGCCGGTTCTCTGCTCCATTCGACATACTGCATATAGTGATCGAACGAGTGCGGCGCGAGCAGGAGGCAGACTTTCCGTTTCAGCTCATACCATTCCGGCGCGGCTGACGTCCTCGCGGCGGCTGATCTCGCGAGCATACGGTTCACGACGTCGAAGAATTCTTTCCCTTTCGCCACCATGTAGGCAAGCTCCTCCTCGTATGATTCTGCCGAATTGTCCTGCGCGAGCCCCCTCAGCGCATCGAAGTAGTCTTTCGCGACTGAAAGGCAGTCCGTTCCGTACGCCGCGATAGCCTCGCACAGCGCCACGCACTCCGGCAGCCGGTCGTTCCAGTTCTCGAACCCAGGGAGAACAGCTCTTTCTCCTTTTTTTACCTTTTTTGATTTTTTGTTTCCAGTATCTTCACACGAAAAAGCGCCCATGACGCCACTCTCCTTCAAGAAATGGCGCTCTGGGCGCTCTAAGTATAGGGGTTCGGTACTCCGCCACGGCCGGATGCCGGTGCGGGATGTGTTTGCTATTCCGTGACCGCTTCATGCGGTCAAGTGAACGTTTGCAGTATCTGTTCGCTGTCTTTCCTTTTCGGGAACAGTCCTGTTATGGTCGGAGCCTTAACACTGAATCAGCGTTAAATCAGCGTTAAGTCAGCGTTGAACTTGCGCCGACTTTGCGTATAACTTGCGCCAGTTTACGGTTTGTTTACGTATTGGTTAAAACTTACTTTGCGCCGATTGGAACACGGTTCAAACTAACTTGAAACTAACTTGGGACTAACTTGAACCTGACTTGGAACCCGGTTCAAGCCCGCCACCTCGTTACACGTGTTATTGTGTTACGGTGTTACGGCTTGTTGGAGCTTGATTGAGCCTTGGTGGAATTATTTCAGTATCGGCTCGTGTGCGCCGGGAACGTAGTCTTTCATACTGCCGTACTTGTAGTACCCCTGGTACGTCTTCTTGTTCTCGTATATCGACTGAATCGAACTGATAGAGAACTTCGAACCGCTGCGGTTCACCTTCCCGTCGCCGTTCAGCTTCGCGCAGATTCCCTGATATGTCGCGCCGAGATCGTCCTTCATGTGGAATACTTCACGCACAATCTCTGCCTCCGGCTCGTAGATTTCGAGCGCGTGATTCCTGACTTTGTACCCGTACGGAGCGCGCCCGCCGCTGTAGCCGCCGCTCGATGCCTTGACAGCACGTCCGGCTCCCGTCCGCTTGCTGATATTGTCGCGCTCCATTGCCGCACAGGTGAGGGTGAACGCCTTTAACATCCCGGCGAACACGCCGAACTGCCCGAAGTCCTCGCAAATGCTGATAAGCTCAATCCCTTTGCGGAGAAGCGCCCCTTGATAGTAAAAGTAGATGTTGATGTCGCGTGCCACACGGTCTGACTTCGCCACGACGACCGCCTGTACCGGCGGATTGCTCACTTCACCGTATACGATCTCGTCGAATCCCGGACGGTACTTCGCGCCGCTCTCCCCCTCGTCTGAGTACCATTTCACGATGTTCATGTCATTCCTGCGGCAGTAGTCAATGATCTGCTCGCGCTGTGCCTCCAGCCCGAACTTATCCTCTCCGACCTGCCCGTCGGTGCTGACGCGGATGTACGCCACCACGTTTGTGATTTTCTCCTTGCTTACCTGATTCTCCATTGCGGTTGATTCTCCATTCTCTGACCATGCCACTGCGCCGGTCGCCTTTCTCGTCGGGGCTATGCTCCCCTTCACTGATTCTATTTCGGGGTGCTCCGCCCTTCGCTGATTCTATTATACCACATTTACGGTTAATTGTCAAGAGGGTTTGCGTCTTTTTTCAGATTTTTTTGATTTTTCTTTGGTCGGGAGGGTCAACCGCGCCGCCTCCTCGGCATATGTACCCCCCGGGGGTACACGCCGCCGCCCGGCCTGCGAGCCCGTCGGGACCGCGCGAAACTGCGAAAATCAGCCCCTGAAATACTGCACAAAAATATCATTTGAATTTATGCAATGTGCTGATTTACGGAAAATCATGATTTTGCTATTGACATTTACGGCTAATCGTGTTATAATAGTAACCGTAAAGAGTAAACAGCAGCCCCGAGAGGGCAGAAAAGGAGAACACCATGAAATATATCGACACCACCAAAACACCGGCAGCAGAAACCGCGATCACCCAGAGGGCAGCAGAGATCGCCGACGCCCTGGACGACATCCGCCGCGAACGTGCGGCATACGGCTACCGCGCAAAGCAGCGCGTCACCGCCCGCTGCATCCGCGAGGCGGAGAGCGTCGGACGTCCAACCGTCCGCGTCGGCTACTGCGACCTGCAAGACGCGCTGTCCGGGATCACGCCCGACTATTACACCGCCGGGGTGTACGGCTGGAACTGCGACGTCTATACCATCGCTGGATTAACCATCTGCACCGGCTACCGCCCCGCGGCGGGCGTCCGGGCTGTGGGCGTCCGTGAGCTTGCAGAGGCTTGCAGAGGCGCAGACACCGCGACCCGTGACCGGCTGTTTGCAGCCTGGATCGTCACCAACCGCGAGAGAGCACGAGAGGGGGCGAGAGCATGATTGCATATCTGCCCACCTACGACGCCGGGCGCCGCGGCGCCGCTGAGATCGACTCGGCGGCATCGCGCCGACTGCCGCACGGCACCATCTTGCAGCATGGCACACTGTACCACTGCGACGGCGTGCTGTATCGCACACACGATGCCGCCATGGCGTCTTGGGATCGCTGGGCGCGCGTAACGGACGCCCTGCGCATCACCGCAGACGCTTTTTACAGCATGGCGGGCAGATAACCCGCCGCCATATACAATCGCCGCCCCCGCCCGGCTATGACGGGGAGAATGGAGCATATCATGACTATCGCAAAGTTGGACCACCCTTATAAGCTGACCGCCGCACGCGCCGCCTGGACCGCGTGGCAGACGGCAAAAACCCGCGCGGAGTACATTGCCAAAGGGTACTACACCGACGCGCAGCGGGCAGCCGCTGCCGCAGACGCGGAGACCAAGCGCGCCGCCTATCATGTCGCCTGCGCAGACCTGCGCGCCATCATTGACGCCGCCGAGGGTCACGCAAAGGTCCGCTGTATGACCGTCGCGGATATCATGCACGCCATCGACGGCGTCCCGGGCGTCATCAAAAAAAAGCACCTGCCCGGCTGTCAGATCGTCGCGTATGACCCATCCGCGCAGACTTTCCCGGGCGCGTACAAGTATGTCCCGGAGTCCACGCAGTGCAGCATCGTCTGCCGCCCGTCGGGGTGGTATCTAACTGCCATCGGGCGCGACCGCTGCACATCGTCCCGCGGGCGTCTGGTACTGACCGACGGCGCCAAGGCGGACATAATCGCCGCCGCGGAGACACTGTGACCCCCTTGACAACCGCTCGCCGGTGTGCTATACTGTAAGCGGGAGGTGATAGCGTGCTTGTAGTGCTGTACATCCTGATCGTGCCCGTGCTGATCCTGCTAGAACTCGCCCACCGTTCATAACCCCCGACCGCCCCGCGTGGGCGGCCTTTTTATGCCCCTGTGGTCCGTCTGGACTGCCGGGGCTTTTTTGTGCCCGCACTGTGACACGCCACAAGCCCGCGGAACGCCTCGAGAGCCTCGAGAGGGTATCTATACCGCCCGCAGTGTAAACGCCCCGCGCAGAGCCTCACAGAGCCTCACAGCCCTATACCCGCCGTCACCGCCTCGAGAGGGTGCGCAGCCGCCCGCGTGCCCGGCACGATCCGCCGCCGATCCGCACGCCCTCGAGGCTGCATATCTCTGTGAGCGCCTACAAGCCCCGTGAGCGCGTTTAATCCCTCGATAGGGTAAATATACCGCCCCACCTATTTCTGCCCGTCCTGCGCCGTCTGTGCGCGCCCTGGACGGTCATATACGCCCGCCGCCCGTGCCGTTCTGCCGTCTCGAGGTGCCCCGGCAGCGCAGAAAAGGGACCGCCCCGCTCAGGCAGCCCCTCATTTTCCGCTCAATTTCCCGCCGATTTCCGAAAAATTTCCGATCCGGTTTTGAAAATCTTTTCTGCGAGTTTCAAAAACCGGATTTTTATTTTCTCGGTTCGCAATAGTCGCTGATAATTTTTCGCGATAGTCGCTCGATAGTCGCTGACCGTCTGATAGTCGCTGGGGCTTTCGTCATAATGCACAACACTTTTAGCAATGTGTCACTGCCAAAGTCGCTCGGCGTGTCAAAAACCTAAACTTTCGGTCACTTTATCGTCTTGTCCTCATAGTCGCTTTCCCTCATCCCCTGCAAATATCTTTCTTGCAGCTGCTTCGGCGTGAGGTTCGCCTCACCCATCGGATTTCGCGTAGTTTCGGGCAATTCTGCGTTATCCCGCATCCCGTAATAGCACTTTGCCCGGAAGCAATATGCTAAAAAATTCATCTTCCCGGCGACCACAAGTTTCGCGTCAAAAGATTGTTGAAATTCTTTAGCTTTTTCGAGAATTTGCGGGGTGATAGCCGTGAACCCCCGCTCTTCCCCATGTATAATCGCATTGACTTTTTTCAGCCCATACCCCAAACTCAGGCACACTTCCTCCCATACGGGCGTGCGTCCCTCGTTCGCGCAGCGGTCGTAGTAGTCGCTGATTCTCTCCGCCATTTCGTCGTCGTCCTTCACGGTTGGTTTCCGGAACTCGGTCAGCAGTTCGCGGAGAATCTGGCTCACGAATGCGCGGTCGTCGTCGTTCTCCGGCGTCCAGACCTTGGTCGGGAGGTACTTGCCTTTGTCGCTCTTCCTGCGCAGCGCCGCGTCGGGCATGTCCTTTTCGGGGAGCGTCAGCGCGTTGATGATAGTCGCTTTGTCTTTCTCGTCGACACGCTCCGCCACGCTTTCTGCATACTCAACCGCCCGCTTCCTCGCGTAGTTGTTCGGCGCATGCCGCTCGATTTTCTCCTTCTTCGGCTTCGGCGGTGACTTCGGTCTGCCTCTCTTCTTCGGCGCGGGGCTGTCCGCTCCGGTCGCAGCCGCGTTGCCTTGCGCCGTGCTCTCCGTTCTGGCCTTCTTCTCTTCGTCCATGTGATCTCCTTTCGTTATACATCACTACGTATCACTCTGTTTCGGGCAATCCCGATTTAAGCGATACGCGGGAATGCCCATGAATACTGGCTTATTTATATATGTATCACTTGTATCACATGTATCACATACTATACTATACATACGCGCGAGCATGTTTTGTATTTCAAAAAATTTTTACGCGCGTATATAAGCGTGCAATCGATTTTCATGTGATACTGTGATACACCTCCAAAAAGTTCAGGTTTTATGCGGGTTTCGGCGTATCACATGGGTTGATACAGGGGCGATATTGTGATACCGCCGAAACAAACTTGCACAATAGCCGTTGGCGAATAGCCCTTGAATTTGACATATTCGCCAGCAATAGTTATTTGTCGCCCAGATACAACCACACACACCGAGTGGGCGGCTTGCCGTGGAGGCGCACCATGAAGGTTGATCTGCCTTCTGCGTCGCGGCGAAGATACCCCTCGGTAGCCGCCCATTGCCGGAACGCTGTGGCGTTGAACCCTGCCTCGGTCATGATCCGGCTGAGCACTGACGCGATGATTGCCACGCCGGGACGGTCATATCCATCGGTTTTGTACTCACCCCACACTTCGCGCGGGATAGAGTCGCCGGAGAAATCGAATTTGCCTTCGTTCTCCGCAATGGTGCCGTAAAGCCATTCCAGTGCCCGCTGGTTGGTGTCAACCTCTTTTTCGGTCGGCAGATACTTCGCGAGATCAGTCGCCGACAGCTGCGTGCCGGTGTGCCAGATTAAAAGCTCCGCGAGGGCGTCCGCAACGAGTATAAGTGCTGCCGAGCCAGCGAGTTTTCCAGTGGTATTGGATTTCTCGATAGCATCTGCGTATTCCTTGTGCACCTTCTTCACGGTTTCGAGCACCTGCGGCGTGAGTCCTTCGATGAACTCTTTCCCCGCAAAACCCCAGTTGTGGGACAGCGTGTCGGAAAGTCCGCGATAGTCGCTGAGAAGTCGTTCCTTGCCGCAGGAGATTTCGATGATTCGGCTGATAGCGCCCGCACCGGAATAGTCGCTCGTGATCGGCATTTCGCCTGTCGTAATGATGGTGTTCTGCCATGATTTGAGCTGCTGGAAAGACCCGTCCTTCGACCCGCGGGAGCGTCCTTGCCCCTCAGAAAGCATATAGATTATATCGTCGTAGTCGCGGCGGTTTTTGACGACTTGCAGCTCGTCCACGCAGAGGGGAGCGGAGTTGAAGAACCCCGCGGCGGTTTCCAGCCCGACAAGAGTCGAGTTGAAGTTCCGCACATATCCATCCGACGAGTTGGGCGACGCCCAGACAGACGCGGCGAGCTTTAACAGCATGGTTTTGCCGTTGCCAGACCGCCCCCAGACGTGCACGAAGAACGGTAGCGCATGGAGCGGGTTGACCAGCGCGGACGCAAGGGAGGCGGCGAGAACGATCCGCGCGATGGTACTCTCGTTCCGGGCTTTCGAGGCGGCTTTGAACCAAGCGTCGCGGTCTCCGTTCGGGTGGAAGGAGTCGAACACAGCCCTGAACCCGGGCGCGCCGTCGAACTCCACGGAGTCGGCATACGGCACGAATTTCCCGGAAGTCGTCCATCCGACCCGCGCGACGGAGTGGCGTTCGGGGAGTCGGTCGTAATTCCACGCCTCGAGGTCAGTAAAGTACTTGACGAGAGCTTTCGCGTTCTCGGAGTCGACAGCGATCCCGAGCCGGGCAAGGTCAATGATCTTCGCCGCCGACGCGAGGATGATCTTCTCGACGACGACGGTCCGCCATTCCGCTGACCGCTTGAACGACACCTCGAGCCGGACCTCTCCGGAGTCGAGATTGACGAGCCGCCCGGAAATCAGGATCGGGTGCGGGCAGATAGTCGTGACCTCGCCGAGGGACGGAACGGAAACGCCTGTATCCGTACAAATGTACTTGCCGCAGTTCAGTTCGATGGGCTGTCCGGTGAACTCGGTCGTGTTGGTATAGTCGCTCTCGTTGACCTTGCCGTCGCCGAATTCTTTCACATAGTCGCGCATTTCCGCCTTGAACCCGGGGTAGCCGATTTTGCGGGCAGATTCGTCTATTTTGACGAGTGCGCGACGATATGTAAAAGGATTCTTGTAATAGTTGCTGTAGAGCCAGTTGTGCGGGACGGCGCTCTCGAAATCCTCGAGCGTCCACGCCGGGAGTTCTTTGATTTTGGGCTCGATGATTTCAGCCACGGTTTGTTACGTCCTTTCGTGAAATGGTGGAGGGAAAGTCTGCGCGGAATGAACAGGTGTTCTTAGTTGTCGCTCCCGTTGCAGCCCCTGCCGCATGGTCGAGATTATCTCGTCGACCGGGTAGCTGCTCGCGTCCCCGCGCTGGATGATCTCGTCGATAGTCGCAGCGAGCGTGCGAACGCAGTTGTCGCGGAACGGGGTCGACGGAAGGTCCTGCACCTTGTGATAGAACGTCGCGAGGCGCCGGAAGTCGTCTTTTTCGCGTTCAGCCCGCCTTTTCCGTGCTTCCGCCGCGAGCTGCCGCCGCCTGATCGCCTCCGGATCAACGCCCGGGGCGATCCCGAAATCCTCGGCGAGCTTCCGCACGGCGTCCGGGAAGGAGAGGTTAAAAATCTTCTCGACCAGTGTGATGACATCTCCGCCCGCGCCGCAGACAAAACAGTGGAAGGAGTTGTCCCGGAACGCGAGGTTGTTGTCCTTCCCGCCGTGAATAGGGCAGGGGCAGCGGTTCCCGTGGCGCTTATGCAAGTCGCCGTACCGCTCGAGCGCGTCGGGGACGGAGACGGCCGCTTTGACCGCCTCCACGTCGTAGCGGGGATAGTCGCTCATGGGCTCGTCCTCCCGTTGCGGCAGAATTCCAAGCACTCCCGAATGAACTTCCGCCTCTCTTCGAGTCCTTTCGGCGATTCCTGCCACAGCTCGATGTAGTCGAGAAGGGTTCCGTTCCCGATGTTCTCCAACACCGCCTCGGGAAGTGCCACGCGTTCCGGATAATGCGCCGCGAACCACAGAATGAGTCGGTCGCTGTTCTTCCAGTAGGTTCGCATTTTCAACAGTCTGCGGTTCATTTCGTACCCCCCAGAATCTCGACGATCCGCCGCCCGGTGCACCGCTTGTCACAGAACAGGAAGTCGACGCCGTAAGCGATATGGACTTTGTAAATGCGCTCCATAAGCTCTTTCCCGCTTATTGCGTATGGAATTTTCCCTTGCATCGGGTTGTGCCAGTCTTTGACGTCGCGGATCGACTTGCACCACCCGCCGTGCTCGCACAGCACGACGAGATGGATTCCGAGTTCCTTCGCGAGCCGCACTTCGCGCATGAATCGCCCGGAGTCGTTGGTGAGGTTGTTGGCAAGCTCGCTCAGATTGTGTTTCCTGTCTACTACAAGTTTAGAATTATCCATGCTCACATAGTCGCCGACGATGAGCTTTGAGGAGTAGTGTTTTATTCCTTGCTCGTCGAAGTATCGGATGACCCCCTCAATGATGTGGGCTTTTTCTCTGGTGTCAGTGATGATTGTCATATTTCACCCACCTCAGAACGGCAGCACGTCGCCCTCGGGCAGAACCTCGAAGTTGGGGACGTACTGAGACACGTCAGGAGCGTCCGTGACGGTCGTTCTCGTCTGAGGAGTATAGTTGCCCGTCTGATAGTTCCCTGCGCCCTGAGCGCCGCCCTTCGCGCCGCAGAAGTGGCACTTGTCGACGTCACAGATTATCGTGGAGTGTTTCTGCCCCTGGTCGTCCGTCCACGAGTTGGTGATGAGTCGCCCCTCAACGATGACCTGATCGCCTTTGTGGAAGTATTTCGACAGGAATTCCGCCGTCGTTCTCCACGCACGGCATTTCAGGAAGCAGGTCGATTCGACCTCTTTGTACTTTTCGCTCCACGCGACGTCAAAGTTGCAGAAGAAGACTCCACTCGCCGTCTGCCTCAGTTCCGGGTCGGCGGTGAATCTGCCCTGAAAAGTGACTTTGTTCAGCATTATTTCTTCTCCTTTCCGGCGGCGATTGCGGCGTCGAGGGCAGCTGTCATGGTCGCTGACGCGCCGGACTGTTTCTGCCTTGAAGCTTCGATGTCCTCCGGTTCGCCTTCAACTATCGCGCCGAGGAGTTCGGACGGGCAGTACATTCTCGCGAAGAACGCCGCCGCGCGGTAGAACAGCATCTGTTCCGGCATATTCTTCCATTTCATATTGCTCATCCAGCCTTCAGCCGCTGCCATTTTCATGGAGATTTCGGTTCCGTCGACAGTCTCACCGTCGGAAACCCGTATCGCTCGGATGAAGCAAGCGCGGTTGTCAGCCCCTTTCGTGCCGGTGTAGACGGGATGAGCGTCGCGGAAGCGTCCGCAGGAGTTGATGATTGCCATGCACGCCTGACCGCTCCAGCGGGGCTTTCCTTTCACGACGTCGACGTTCTGGAGGACGGCGAGCGGGGAGAGTCCGGCGCGTGCCGCCATTTCAATAGCGACGAAGCAGTCCTGGGGCTTGTTCTGGTATTTCTCCGGGATCATCTGTGACTTCGACAGCATGATCGCGACGCGCTGAGTCTGCTCGAAGGCGTCCTTGTCCACCCAGATGTTGGTGACGTTCATCGGCGCGGTGTTTATCGGCGCGACAGCCTGTTCGTTAGTCGCGGGAATGATTTCTTGTGCGTTGTCCATTTTCTGTACTCCTTTTAATCAATTCGTTTTTAACAGTTCGTTGAGTGCTTCGTCGATCGCTTTGTTTATGCGCCGATGATAAACCTTCACTTCGTCAATAGTCTTGCACCACTCAATGCTGCGCCCGAGGAGGTAGTCTTCCACGGCAGCCTTGTCGATGAGACCCAGCGAATAAACATCAGGCGGTGAATAGCTCGTGAATTTGATGACCGGCTTAGGCTCTCGCTTCACGCCGATCATTGCCCTGCGCCAGCTCTCGACACCGTTCAGCCCGCAGAGCTGCGATTCGGGCAGCGGCATTCCATTCAGCATAGTCGCCTCCTACTCAATCTCTTTCGCCGCCCACTTCGGCAGCCCGAGCGTGTTCACCATCCCGAACGCCCCTTCATACCCGTACCAGTTGCCGGAGTCGAGACAGGATTTGTAAATCCCGATAGCTTCCCGGAATCTGTCCTGCCCGCTTTTGATCATGAGGTCGTCGGCTTGCAGGATGTTGATGAGGTAGGGCGGTTCCTTCTCGACACAGACGAACAGAAAGTCGCACCCGACATTGCGTTCTCTGCTCACAGCCTCCATGAACATGGCGGCTTGCATATCATACCCGAGAGCGTAGGCTTGCTTCACCATGGTCTCAGTGTCAGCCCTGGCACAGGTTTTGAGGTCGACAATCAGCGCTTTGCCGTCGACCATCTTCACGCAGTCGGGGCGCGCCTGACAGTCGAGCCCGGTCATGTCGTCCTGCCAGTAGTAGGACATCTCGACCTCACCGCGGAGCAGGAAGTCGGCGCGAGGGTTTGCCCGGATAGCACCGGTCATTTCGGAAATAAGTACCATATCATCGGTTGAAATTACTGCCTTGTTTTGTACGCTTTCCACAAACGCCTGATATTCTTCCTTCCCGGCTTTCGTTCGCCTGTCACACTGCGGCGCGACGGCGTACTCATCGAAGAATCCGTCCGGCTCGAGGACGTATTTGTGGAGCGCGGAGCCGAATTGCATCGCGGCGGTCGGCGGCTCGGGATGGTCTTCGAGCCATTTGAACTTCGCCGGGGTGTCGCTCAGGAGCCGCCAGAGCTTCGTCTTGCTGACACTCTGTTTTGCGTGGTATTCGGCAATGGAATCTTTAATGATCATGGCGCTTTTCCTCCAGCTTTTCAAGCCCCTCGAGCAGGAGCTTGAAGTTCTCTTCCGACGCGAGGAAATCCATCGACTTGATGAGTCGCCCGTTTTCGATGTATCGGCATTTCGCGACGGGCATTCCGAGCGCGTCCAGGTCGCTTTTGTAGTTGTAGCAGAACGACGCGCGAAGTTCGTGCTCGGGGCTGACGCGCCAGATATCGAAATCGGTTTCGAGCTCCGGGTGCTCCGCGATGAAGTCGAGGACTTTGACAATGAGGGTTGCGAGTTTAGCATTCATCGCCGTTGTCTCCCTCACCGAGCAGTTGCCCTTCTTCGATCGCGCTAATAAGCGCCGCCTTATAGATTGATTTGAATGGCTCGTTCAGTGCCTCGTAAATGTTCTCGACGATGTTCGCGACTTCGTTCGTTATCTCCGGGAGTTTGCCCCTCACGTCGATCTCGCAGATATCTTTCTTGTGGTCAAGTTTTGCTTTTATCACTGTGTTCCCTTTCTCCCGTAGTGGGGTTTATTCATCGAGCGGTTCGGACCTGCGCACCCATTTGTGGCAGGCCGGGCAGATTGCTTGGTGTACGATCACATCGTCGAGCTGACTGCTTATCATCACCGCCTCGTAATCTCCGAGATCGGCGTTGAAGATGCAGCCGCAGAAGAGACAGGTAAATCGTCGTGTCTGCTTCGCTTTCACGGGATTCCCCGGCTTGATAATCTTAATTGCCATTATCTTTATCCTTTCTTGGTCCTTTGGAGAAACACCATTTGCGGCACGTCGGGCAAAATGCTGCATAGTCCGGCGAAAACAGCCCGCCCATATCGGCATCGTAATCAGCCGCGTCCATCTCAAAAATACACCCACAGTGCTTGCACTCGAAGTGAATTGGTTCGAGCTTTTTTGCCCGGCTTGATAATCTTAATCGACATTATCGTCCACCTCTCCTTTATCAATTTTTTCCATCACAAACATCCACGCCGCAAACCCATACGCCACCGTCAGGGCTCCGCCGACCGCCATCAGCGTCACCGCGAGCGGAATAGCGTTGAACGGGTTGAGCATCGCGCGTGAACCCAAAAGCACGCATCCCGCGACAAGAATCGCGACGGAGATGTACAGCAGGACGAACGGGGTTGATCTGAGAATTCTCATTCCTCTACCTCTTCGAGCCAGTACTTTTCACGACAGCTGATACACTGGTCTCGGTCACCACCGTTTTTAATCGGGCAAACGAACTTTGAATCCATGTCTTCTGGGCAGAATACGACCATGCCATCAGCGGCTTTTTCCACCCTCGGGAACAGCTTCAGAATCTCGCTCTGACGGGTTTTCCTCGGATGCTCCTTTCCCCACCGCTCGACGATTTCGACAACCTCTTGCGGGTGCTGTGCCATGTAATGAATGCACGCCTCACCGGTGCCCATACGCTCGTTGACTTCGCATCCGGTGCAGCAACCGTTAAACGATTCGCACATTCTGTCGCGCGTCACGAGAAATTCAACCGCGTCCATTTTTCCTATCTCCTCTCAGGTCGCGCCCGCAGTGCGGGCAGAAATTGATTTGAAATGAATCCATCCTCGGACCGTTGCAATAGCTGTCACCGTAGGTCGGGCAATAGTAGCTTCTGACAAACAGAGTCTTTCCAGCCCACGGGAGATCACCGATGAACAGCTTCGTTCTGAATGTCTCCTGATAAGGCGTCAGCATCTGACCGTTTTTCTCGTAAGGTACCGCGTGCTTCCCGTCGCAGAACTCGCAGGGTCTCGCGATCTCCTCGCGTCCATTTTCGCCCTCCTGTATCCTTTCTCCATAATCGCAGAACTGTTCCGGCGAGACACCATCCCCGCGCCCAATCCTGCACCACAAACAGCCGCCAATGAAACTGTTCTCATAGGGGTCTGTCCTGTCAAGAGTTCTGCTGTGCTTACAGTCCTTGCACCTTACTACTTCTACGTTGTCTTCGCTTGCGTTCTCCGCATATTCAAACACAATCTCGTACATTTTATCTGCTACAGGATTCTCGCCCATCTCCGGCATTTCTTCCCGAAGCCTGTACAAGAGTTCTGAAAGTCTGTAGCGCTCAACCATCATTTTCGTCCTCCTCTTCCATCTTCGCACCACAGTGCGGGCAGTATGGCGGCGTGTACTGCTTGTTCGACTTGTTGCAGTGTGAGCAGAACGCCTTTTCTTCGCCGCTGCCTTCGCAGCCGTTGACGTAGACACGCCTCATCTCCCATTTCGCATGGATGATCGGTGCGGCATCGGCAGCGGAAATGTCATCTTGAACGGCTTCAATCATCAATTCGATGTCTACTACTGGACTGCCGCTCTCCTCGCCTGCGCCTTTCAGCAGGTCGATCACTGCTTGTCTTTCAATATATTCAGCCATCATTTTCTCCTTTTCGGCGGTTCGGGAAGCGGCATCCACGCCGTCTTCCGGCGGTCTGCCTTTAGCACTTGTCCACTCACCCATTGTTCCCCGCCTCCAAATCAATCCGTCTCAGCGCCGTAAGCAGCGTCCGGAGGTTGTCCTCGGTGCAGGGCGCGGACTCTGACCACATGGGGTCGCCGTCGATTCCGACGTAGCGGAACACCCCGTCCTCCCCCTCACAGTAAAACACAAAGTATTTCTCGCCGCCGCGCGCGCGATCATTTATCATCTTAAACCGTGTCCCCGGATGCTCCCACACCCAGTCAAGTACATGGTCGGTCAGCGTCCGGATTTTCCGGTCTCTGACGTCGGCCGGGGTGTACCGCCTCGGCGTGACGCGCTTGTACTCCGAGAGCTTGCCCTCCGCTTGCAGTTCCTGTAATTTTCCTCTCACTGAGCCGTATGTCAGCCCCATTATTTCGGCGATTTCCGCCGCTTTATAGCCCTTGCCGCGAAGCTCGACGACCTGTCCGATCAGCTTTGTCGTCCATTCGGTGGTTGTGCCTTTCTTTCTCACGCCGATCACCTCCCGGCGATCTCTGCCGCGCAAGCCAGATACCCGCAGGCGTCGATATAGCTGTCTCCCTTAAATGTCCCGGTTATGATCCTCGCGACTTTCATAAGCGCCATGAGCATTGCGACGTCGTCGGGATTGAGCATGAAGCCGGACATTGCGTCGACGCAGCGTTGATTCAGGTACACCTCCCAAAATCTCGCGATAACCGCAAAGTTGTCCTCCGGGCTTCCGTACTGCCTCTCGCGTTCCCCGGTCACGATTTTCTTCGCGGCGTCGAGGATTTCGGCGCGGGTAGTTGGTGTGTCGGTTGGTGTATCGGTCGCAGTTGGTGTATCAGTTGGTGTACTGACCTTTTTGTTGACGTCAACAATATGCTCGTCAAGTCCGAAATCGCTGTCCCACCACATCGGGATTCCGTCGATCTTGCAGCTCAGGTTGTCGCGGCAGAACAGGCAGCCTTCGCACCCGTCGCGGTGATTTTCGCAGTTCCCGCCGAGCATCCTCGCGGCTTCCCTCAGTTTCTCGTCTTCGTTTTTCATAATCGTTCTCCTCATTTCGATTTTATAACTATGTGTGTTCTCCCGCGCCCGAGGAGCTCGTCCTGCATCATCTGTGCGACTTTGTCCTCCTCGGCGGTCTCGGGTCTGTAGTTCTTTCCGGCTCTTTCGGCGTAGTCGGATGTGATGTCCTCGATGCCTTGCAGTATGTACATCAGGCGTTTGTCGCCGAATCCGGCAATATCGTTCAGCGCCAGGCACACGGCGAGCAAAATCCGGTTCGCGTAGATTTTCTGCCGTTCCGCGAACTCGGCGTCGACCATGGCCCGGACGGCTTCTTGCGTCCCCGCCGGTAGGTTCTGCCGCGCTGTGGCGGCGGACATTCGGGCTTTCATGGTTCAGCCCTCCTGTAGGTATTCCGCCTCGACGGGAAGAGCTTGCGGTTTTCGGCGCGGAGCTGGTAGAAGTCACTCCGCGACCTGTGCAGTGCGTTGCAAATTTCCGATTCGCTGATATCGCGATCCGACCACATATCGGCGGCGCGGGCGATTTCCTCCGGCGTCCAGATTCTCCCGCGCTCGTGGCGGCGGGGGAAGAGTTTGCGGTTCCGCTGCATGGCGCCGCGGACGGCTTTCTCCGACCGGCAGACGGCTTCGGCGATTTCGCAGATGTCCGCGCCCCGGTTCCAGCACTCCGCCATGTATTGAATGTCCTCGTCCGACCATCTGCCGCGGTTGACGCCTTTTTCGATGTGGCTTTCCGCGACGCGGTCCGTGTTGTCGTATCCGCGCTCCGGCGGGACGACGGTGACGAGACCTTTCAGGATTTTCCGGATGACCATGACCGGAAGCTTCGTCCGGGCAGCGATTTCGTGGAGCTTCTTTTCCGGCTCGGGGGTGTTTTCGAGTTCAGCGAGGATTTCGTCTTTGGCGATCATGCTTTCGCCCTCCTTTTGTTCTTCCTCAAAAAGAGGTCGCGACGCCGCGTGATTATGTGCGCCAGGGTCTGGGGGTTCATATTGTACTTATGGGCGATCTGAGGGACCGTCCATCCTGCCTCCCAGAGCTTCGCCATGTCGGCGTACATCTTCTGCCGGGCTTCGCTCACAACGGAGCCTCGACGCTGCCATATGACGCTCCTGAGCGACGCGGCGCTGATTGCGTACTCTTCGGCGATATCCGCCGTTCTCTCTCCCGCCCGGATGCGGCTGAGAACGTCGTCGATCACAATGTCAGTCCAGAATCGCGGCATCATAGAATTTCGCCCTCCCATGCTCAATTTCAATCTCAACGGTGTGCGCTGTCAGGAGCGCTCGCACCATTGCGCGGAGTTCGGCGTTTTCACGCCTCAGCTCGTTGTTGTGCTCCTGCTCGATGCGATGGAGCTTGTCCGACGCGATTTTATTTGCTGCCTCTATCATTGCGAATGAGCCTCCTTGTTACGAGTTCTGTGATTCCGGCGTTGTTGAGCCCCGAGACGTCGATGCCGAGATATCCGCCGTCGAATATGATGTAAACATGCTCTTTTGTCCCCACCTTGCCGTAGGACACGGCGAGGATATCGTCGTCCAGCGCGCGAAGCAGCGGGGACAGGTGGGAGTGAACGAAATCGGTTTTCTTCATGGTCTGTCCCCCCACGAGCGGACGCTTGCCATTCTCGCGCCGGTCGGTGTCACGGTCAGCCCGATTGAGTAAAAGCGGACCGGCACAAGTATCGGCTCGTCCTCGAAGAGTGGGGTGAAGATATCGTTTTTCTTCATCCAGCTCCAGCACCGGTGAAAGGCTTTGCCTCTCGCGACTATCGAGCCGCGATAAATGTCGTGCTGTCCGTTCGATTCGTAGGTAACGTCGTACACCAGCGCATAAACGCGATCGGTGTACTTCTTTTTCTGCCTTTTGTTCATGGTTTTCTCCCCTTACCCGATTCAGTCCTCGTCGTCCTCGTCCATCATCTCATCGGCGATCTTGCACGATATATTCCAGAGCGTTTCCTGGTCATGCTCGATGACGAGGCGGACGGTTTCCCGGAGGTTTTCGACGGTGAGCTTTCCATCGTCCACCATGATGCGGAGATCCGTTTCCGGATACATGAGCTGGATGCGGTCGTTATCGACTATCATTCTGAGATTGTCGAGCTTGTGCCCGTGTATCGGTTCCTGGTTCCCGGCGCGGTGAGCCAGCCAACCGAGCATTGAGTCAGCGTCGTCTCCGAACTGGTTCATGGTGTGCTCAATGTGCATCTTCGAGACGATTTTTCTTATTGCGTCGGCAGTGTCTTTCTGCGCGGTCTTGGTCTTGTTGTTCTTCTTCTCTTCGTACATTTTGGTTTTCTCCTTTAATTAATTATTCTCCCCGAGCAGTGTCGGGACGGTGACGTTCAGCGTGTTTGCGATACGCTGAATTTCACCTATGGTAAATGTTTCCGGTCTTTTCCGCCGGTCGCGGAGGGTTGAGTACTTGAACCCCAGCGCGGCGGCGGCGGTTGAGCAGTCAACGCCGTCTCGCGTCCGTTTCATCATGTAGATGTCAACGGAGTCTCTAAGCGCGTCGAGCTGCTTCTCAGCTACCGTTTTGGACAGCCTTGGCATTCGCGGCGCTCCTTTCGTCCATGTCCATGCTCTTTCCGTAGCGGTAGCAGATGGCGGTTGCCGCCGCGCGGACTTCCTGCGCATAGTCGGAGTTCCGCTCGCCGGAGAGAATCCGGCTGAGGAAACTGTCCGAGATTTCGTAGCCGACCATACGGAGCTGCGCAATCAGCCATCGTCCGGTCAGCTTATGCGTTTCCAGAAATTTCGATATATCCATTGTTTATCATCACCGCCCTTTCCACTTCACGCCCGTGTCTTACCGTGCGGGTGTTCTTTCCTTCGCTGTCCCTCACGAGGTATCCGTTCCTTGCGAGGGCGTCCAGCGCGTCTTTCGGTTTTACGCCGATTTCCTTGAATCTGGCGTATGCCGCTTTCCGGCTTATCGCGATCCGGTGGTCGTATTTGTCTTCCCAGATCGGCGTTTTGGCGAGTTCGTTGACCGCTTCGTATAGAGCTTTCAGGTCTGCCGCGATCTTCTCGTCCTTCGATTTCCGTTTTTGTTTTTCCTTGATGAGAGCCTTCTCACACTCTGCGATCCGCTCATCGAACCGACGCATTGTCTCGGTGACGTCGGCACGGAACGCTTTGATTTCGCCGAGAAGTTCCCGCAGCTCCTCATTCGTGGCCATGGTGTTCTCCTCCATTTTAATCGTCGTCCTTCTCCGGCTCGTCTTCCTTCGGCGCGCCGTTGAGTAGCCATTCGATGCCATCGATCAGGGCGCCGATGTCCGACTTGTCTTCGTCGGTGAATGACATGTACTGCTGACGTGCACCCTCGATGGTAACCCTCAGCCCACCTTTGTCCCTCCAGACGCTGGCGTAGCCGCCCACTGTTTTCGCAGCGTGGAGCGCTTGTACGATCAGGTTATCGACCAGCTCGTTCTGAGCGGTCTGAATTCTCCCGAGCTGGTCTTTGTTTTTCTGTGTTTGTTCTGTCATGGTTTTCTCCTCCTTAATTTGGCACAAAATCTTGACAAATCAATGACAACGTGATATAATAGTAGTACCACATAGCAACCGTCGGGTGAGGGCTCGACACCCTATACTGAGAGCGCCACAGAGCGCCGAACCGTAATGGGGAGGTGGTCTTGTGAGTAAATTCGAGAAACTGTACCTAACCGTCTGCATTCTCCAGCTCATCGTTGACCTCTTAATGCTTGGTCTGACGCTTTAATCAACTGACCGTTTAAGTAACAAGTTAACTGACATTTTGATTGTAGCTTATCTCAGAAAATAACCGCATTCAGGAATCCGCCTGAATACGGAGTACCCTCACCCGACGTCGTTTTGCCTGTCACGAATTTGTGACTGATAATATTATACTCTAATTTTTGTTAGATGTCAATAGGTTTATCTAATTATTATTAGATTCGCTGTTGTGCACAAAAAGAAAGGCTATTTATGTACAATATTACCACATTCAAAGAACGTCTGAAACAAACGTGTAAGGAAACCGGCATATCTCAAAAATACCTCACTGATAAGATAGGCAGGAAGAACACATATCTCAACGACATATGGAATGGGAAATGCGCTTTGAAGCCGGAAGACCTCAACAGTTTCGCTGACACCCTCGGCGTCTCCCCTGATTATTTAATCGGTGAGACTGACAATCCCACCCCGGACAGCACGCCAGTGCAGCTGTCCCCCGAAGAAGTAGAAGTGCTCGAACTTTACCGTGACATATTGCCGGAGAAGCAAGAGCTGTTCCGAAATATAATTGAACAATTGAAAGGATGAAACTATCATGAAAAAGTCGTCAAAAGGCATCATTGCCGCAGTTGTCGTCGGTGCGTCGTTCGCGACGGGGATGTTCGCAGACACGCTCGTCAGCACGATTCAAGCGGAACTCCACAAAGACTTGACGATAATCGTCGACGGTGAGAAGCAGACATTCCAGGACGCGAACGGGGCAATAGTATACCCGATCATGTACAACGGCACGACGTACCTCCCTGTTCGCGCGATAGGCGGTCTCATGGGCAAGAACGTCGGATGGGATGGAGCGACGCAGACGATAACGCTCAAAGCGCCTACATATGATCTCGGCGGTTCGCTGGTGTATGAGGACAGCACCATCGAGCTTCGGTTTAAGCGTGCGTATAGGAAGCCAGAGCAATACACAAACTATGACAAATGCGCAGTGGAATTCACGGTAAAGAACAAGTCGGATAGGACGGTTACCGTTTCTATAGACGCATTTGGCATGAATGGCATCAGCTATACCGGCCTTTATGGGAGCGAAAGCATAGCACCGAATTCCACCGGGCTGATCAGCTTTTATGACTATACAAGTGACGAAACATCTGCGGCCGTGTTCTCGACATTCAGCGGCAATGGCGTAGAGACTGTGAGCGGAAGGTTCGAGTATTACCTTGACAAAGAATTGTTTGACAGGGCAGAAATATCGTTCACGAATGTCAGCGTAAAATAAAAAAGCCGCCCGAAGGCGGCGAGTAATTATTCCTGCGACTGTTTGAGCCGTCGCAAGTAGGCGATTGCCTTGCGCTGGTTTTCCGGCGCGAGGGTGCGGAAGTCTTTGATGAGCCTGAGTTCGTCTTTTGTGAGGTATCGGCGTTCGATGTCGGGAGGCTCAGGCTGATTCGGTATGTACTTCATGTGGATATCCTCGCTTTCGCGTTTGTTTGATTCTATTATACACCCGATTTCGTCAAAACGCAAGAACAATCGTCGGTCATTTTTCGACATTTTGTAGGCAATGGAGGGACAATAGTGTCAAATATAGTCATTAATCCGGAGAAATTGCGCCGATTGATGGATCAGCAGCATTACACGAACACGCGCCTCGCGGAGGAGACGGGGCTGTCGGACGGGACGGTGAAGCGGCTGCTGAAGGGCTGCCCGACGACATACGTGACGGCATCGCTGCTGTCGATGACGCTCGGCGTGACGGTCGATGAGTTGATCAGTGACGAGACCTCGGAGAGCGACCAGGAGGAGACCATAGAGATGACGGCGGAAGAAGTATGGAAGACGCTGGAGAAGCTGTACCTTGAACGCATAGCGGACTTGAAGGCGGTGATTGTCCGCATGAGCCGAGAGTTCAGAGTCGCGGTGATGATTGCTGTTGTACTGATGGCATTCATATGTTTTCTTTTTGCGTTCGACATTATAAATCCGACCGTGGGATGGATACAGAGGTGAGAAAATGATTATAGATAAGCTTCCCAGCGGCAGTTGGCGTGCGCGGGTGCTGATCGGGAATAATAAGTACAAGACGTTTTCCGGCAAAGACAAGAAGGACGTGCAGCTCCGCGCGGCACAGTTCGAGGCGGAGCAGAAAGTGGACAAGCCGGATGATCCGTATGCGGGGATGACGGTCGGGGAGGCGATGGAACGGTATGTTGAGGCGAAGAAGAATACATTGTCGCCGTCGTCGTACCGTGAGTTCACGCGCATACGGACGCATAACCTGACGCCTCTGCATAACGTCAGGCTTGCCGACCTGACGCAGGAGCAGATACAGCTTGCCATAAGCGCGGAATCCGCCGACCACTCCCCGAAGACTGTCCGCTGTATGCATGGACTGTTGTCCTCGACGCTGAAAATGTTCCGCCCGGATTTTACCCTGCACACAAAACTCCCACAGGCGCAAAAGAACGAGATCGTGATTCCGGAGGAGTTTGACGTCATGTCCCTGCTGGCAACTGTGCGGGGAAGTGATATCGACGCCGCTGTTCACCTCGGGGCACTGTGCGGGATGAGGATGTCGGAAATCCTCGGGCTGAGATGGTCAAAGGTGGACTTCGACGCGAAGACGATCCACATCTGCGCGGCAAAGGTCAGAGGGACGGACAATAAAGCCACCATGAAGCTTCCAAAGTCCAGAGCGGGCGACCGGACAATCAGAATGCTACCTGCCGTCGAGGCGGCGCTCAGACGCGCGTATCAGCCGGGGGCGGAGTTCGTCACCACACTGACAGAGCGCACAGTGCGCAAGCACTATCAGCACGCGCTTGAGCTGTGCTGTGGCAAGCACTATACTTTTCACGCTCTGCGCCACTATGCGGCGTCTGTGATGATCCTGCTGAATATCCCGGTGAAGTACATCGCCGACTATCTCGGGCACGAAACTGAAGACATGGTGAACCGCATCTATGGGCATATTATGCGGGACAAGAAGGACGAAATATTCACCCGGCTTGAAGAATACTATGATAACATTTTGCAAAATCCGTCATGAAATCCGTCACGCAAAAATCAAAGTGCCTTTATTTCAGGCGTTTTTTGGATTAAGTTTACAAGTTCAAGTCTTGTCACTCAGACCAAATAATAAAACCGCTTATCAAGCCGATAGGCGGTTTTTTCTTGTATTCATGCGGGTTTTCGGGCGCTCTTATTCCACCTCCCGCGACGAAATTCCGCCGTCAAAAACGGTATTTTGGAATCAAATCTGTCACGAATCTGTCACGCTGTCATGAGAAAAGCCGGGGATTTTTCCCCGGCTCCGTCATGCGTTTTTACGATATGTCTTAAGCGCGTCTGAGATCAGCTCATTCGCGGTCATCCCATATGCCCCGCGAAGCTCGTCGATCAGCTCTTTTGTCGCCGACGACACGCTGATCTTCGCCCACTCTTTTTTCGCGCCGGTCTTAGCGTCGTAGTAGACGTCTACGGGTCCGTAGGCGACCATAATCCAATCAGCGGCGGCTGTATTGGTCATCAGGTATATATCCTCTCGCACGAGCCCTTTACTCCGTACAGTGTGGATAAAGTACTTCCCTGATTTCGTTCGGTAAAGGTACTCGGTATATCCGTCGTACCGCGATTCGCCGATCTGCTCCGCTGTGGATGTGTCACACAGCGTGCCTTTAATTGTTCTTTTCATTCTCGTACTCCCACGCAAGTTAATCAAGCTCTCCGTCTGGTTTCTCCTTTGCTTTATTACATTCTGATGCCGGTTCCGGCGTATTTTCCGTACTTCAGCACGATCTTGTAAGCGCGAGCCTCGTCCTCGTCGAGGTCTTCGACGCGATTCCACCCGTTAGCGTCATTAAACTTTTCGCGATAGTACTTACCGGTCTCGCTGTCGCGGCTTATAAGCCCTCCGCGCTTTGGATTGATAACGCGCCCGAAATCGAACAGATTCCGTTCCGTGAACATAAACGTTTTTCCGTTCACTGTGACGATGTGTTCATACATCATTGTTTTGCCGCCTTCATCGGTGATTTGCTTGCCGTTTACATCCCACGTTACGCCATCAAGCAGACGTGTCTTCTCCTCCTCATAGGCGCGTTTCTTCGCGTCTTCTGCGGAGACAGCATCGTCCAGGGCTTTTGTCGCGCGGTCGATAAACTCATCGAGTGCAACAGCGATTTTTGCCTGTGTCTCCGGCTTAAGCGTGTATCTCTGATACACATCGTACAGATAGCTTTTGTTGCGTTCTTTCGTCCACTCGACGTCGAGATCAGCAATCTCTGCGAGCTTACTACACCCCGGAAGAAGCCAGTGCATACCAATTCTGTCGTCGCTCGAATAGTACTCGCCATCAGTCTTAAGGTCGTTGAACATATCGTTGACATTTACAACGAACGGCTCCCCGAGGTTCTTTTTATAGTCCTTCGCGTGCTCGATGTCTATTTCAATGACTTTTTTGGAGTAGGTTTTGATTTTCCATCCAGCTAGTCCCATTACTTCGATTATCATGACTTATCTCCTTCCCCGTATAGCCGATAGGACAGCTTGATTTTTTATTCTTCCTCTGGCGCGATGTCAGCGCCAACAACGATTTTCACGGACTGGTAATGTCCCTCATCGTTGCTGTACTTGTCAATAGTTTCCATTGACTTGATTCGGCGCAGACCGTATGCGGTCTTGATTATGCCGTCCGACGTGCCGCGCCAGCCGTGATAGCGGCAGATTTCGGAGTTCATGTTGCCCGGCATTCCTTTACCGTTGTCCTTCATGACGCGGAATGATTCGGCGCTATCCGGAGCGCCTTCGCGCTTATATCCGTAGAGGATAACCGCGTCACCGACGCGATAATCGGTGTAAATGTCATTGACCGATCGATTGTAGTTTGTGTCGATGTAAAGGGTTTTCTGCTTCATGATTGTTTTCTCCTTCGCGGTTTTGGGTTGTCCGCGTCCCTTGTGATGTATATATTATAGCACACTCGGTACAAAAAGTCAATAGCTTTCGGAGAAAAAGTACCGTATCTATTTGTAAATACTATATGAACAAGAAAAAGGAGCATTTCTGCTCCTTTCCCCGATCTCATAATGAAATCTTCAATATTTCAATCCACACCATCCTCGCGGATGGAGACGCGCTCAAGATTTCTCCTTCGCAAAATCATTATATCACAGTTTCCCGGATTTGTCAAGCGTTTTCGCGAAATTCACGCCTTAAATTTCATGACCCTGTCCAGCAGCTCCCGGTAAGCCTGCCGATGCCACTCGATCAGCTCGTCGGTCACTCCGTCGACAGCCCCGTGCATACTCATCGCGCGGTCGTACCATTCCTTGACCTTCCCGAGCCGGTACTTCGCGTCCTCGATAAAAAGCGCCGCGAGCTCCGGTTTTCCTGCTTCTTTCGCGTCTTCGGCGTAGTTGTACGCCATGCCCGCGTCCTTGATGCCGTCGGTCGTCATCCAGATAACGCCGCGCATTAATTCGTCTTTCATTTTAGCCTCCCGTTATATATCTATACAGTTTATCCACATCGGCGGCGGTCAGAGTCAGGGCGCCGACGAGCGGCACGTCGAAAGTGACTGCTCCGCGCTGTGCCTGCGCCGCGAATTCGCGGTAAACCGCGTCGATGTCGATTTGATCCTGCTCATCTATGACTCCCATCGCCGATACGACGGGATTATTTTTCAGTGTGTTAAAAATTTCTCCCGACCGGGACAGCATACGAGACGCTGCCGCGCCGAGGACCCATTTCTGCCAGCCGGGGATTTTTGCGAGGATTTCGGAGTCGAGATATCGCTCAATCCCGGCTGTTACTTGTGCCAGAGTTACCATTTCATCACCTCATGGGGCGGCGATTGCCGCCCCTGCCGTCAGTTACAGCCGCAGCCGCACCCGCACTTCGGGAGCGGATTGTAGGTCGGCTGAGCGGTGGTTCCGGTGCCGGGCGTGATGTCCGCGACCAATTTCGGATAGAACGTTGCGTTGGCGTAGGTGACGATGCTGTTGTCGCCGCAGCAGCGCTTCTCAGCCTCGTTGCGGATTGCCGAGTAGAGCTCGTTCTTGACGCAGACGAGATCATTGTGTGCCGCCTCAAAGCTGTCAGCGACGCGCTGATTAGTGACTGCCTGAGCCGCGTCAGCGTTTTCAAGCGTGCCGATCTTGCCATCGAAATATTTATACATTTCGAGCATTTTCTGATCGGTGTAGGTGTTCGCGTCGCGCAGCTTCACTTCGGTCTCCAGCTGCGCGATCCGCGCCGCCTGTCCCGCTTCGTAGCGGTCGACGACGTGATCTTCGTTACAGCCGCAGTTGCCGTTTCTCCAACCGCCGCCGAAGAGCCCGTTGAGCCCGCCGTTGAGGAGAGCCGCGCCGACGCCCGCCGTACCGATAATGCCGGTAGTCAGCGCCGCGTTTGCCTTGCCGTTGCTTGCGAATTCTGCCATGTGGATTCACCATCCTAAGTATATACTCGGAGTTTCCTCCGGCGTATATATTATAGCACGATTTTTGTGCAAAGTGAACGAAGAAAAACCGCCGCTTTCGCGACGGTTTCATGACATTTATATACGTGATTTGATTTTCTGCTCGCAGGCTTTGACGATCCGCTGAGTCTGCCGGACGGAAAGCCCGAATTCCTCCGCGAGGGGTTCAAACTTGATCCCATCGAGCCAGCGTCTCTTGAAAATATCTCGCCATTTCCGATCATGGATGCACTCATCGATGACTCGCGTCCATTCGGATCGCGTGAGGTCAGCCACGTCGTCAGCTCTCATGTCACGCCTCGCTTTCGGCGCCCGAGTCGGAATCTTGCTTGAACTGGTTAAAAAGCTCCCAGACAGTGGAGTCGATCAGAGCCTGCATGGTGTCGACGTCGAAGGTCACGCCGCGCTTTTCGAGAAAGTCCTTCGCGTACTGGTACTTCGCTCTTTTGTCGATCAGCCCGGAACGCGCAGCCTCTTCCGCCGCCTGAACCGCGAGTTCTACCCAGCGGATGATTTTCTTCTGGTCACTCTCCGCGACCTTGGTCGAAATCAGTTCCTTCAGCTTCGGGACGAGGAAAATCGTTATCAGCGTGAAGATCAGCTTCACCGCCAGCTCCAGAATCGGCGTTATATCCATCTTGTTCATGCTCGATAAATCC
>ERZ773224.713-NODE-713-length-45863-cov-12.945250_pt1 | contig 45863 bp, 41 predicted proteins | sample MGYA00580526_ERZ773224 | MGnify/ENA primary metagenome ERZ773224 (study PRJEB29015, sample SAMEA2737743) | human gut metagenome | biome: human gut; feature: human-associated habitat; material: faeces | place: China | collected 2012 ... | reverse complement strand
TGTCCAGTACCTGTGCTACATAACTTCCACTCGGTGGGGATGCTTTCTGGGACTGGAGACAGTATGCAATCTTTCCATTGACTGTGAACAGGCAAGTAAGATAATTTCCAAGATAACTTGGATAATAGATCGTTCTTCCTTTTGTCAGTGTGACTGTTGAACCACTGCTTGTAGCTCTTTCAGCTGCAGACAGTACCATGACATTTCCTTCTTCAATATCTTCTTTGAGTTCTTCGATTGCCTGTGCAGATGCCTCTTCCCCGGATGCCTCGATCTCTACATCGGTATAGTTCTGCACAGGCAAGTCCGAATCATCTTCAGATTTTGTATCTGATTTTTGCTTTTCCCCACCATTGTCCTGTGCATGTGCCTGACCTTCCGTATCCGTCAGGATCACCTTTCGGCTGATGATGTAGCTGTCACTCTGATCCTTTGGTACAACCATGTAAGAGGCAATGTAAGTTCCGGCTTTGTCCGGATGGTATTCCCCACCCTTTTCATCTTGGATGCTGACAAGCGTAACATCCTCTTTTTCTGCATCATAATGGATTCCTTCCATACTGGTTTCCACTGCAAATGTTTCATCCGAAATCTCTTTCGTGATATCGTCTGCCGTAACTGCCTTCTCTTTCTGACTCGTAGCCGCCTGTTCGGATGCCTGTACCTCCTGCCCCACATCCGTCTGCTCGGCAGCAAACGCATTGGCACTGCTTAAGGTACTGACGCCCATCAGGACAGCCAGTCCAAAGGCTGCGATTCTGGTTTTTAAATTCTTCACCTTCATGTATGTTCCCTTCCTATAATAAATATATTGTTCAGTAAAGTACCGCAGAAGGCTCTCCCTCTGCGGTAACATTTATCTTGTATATTGCTTTTCTGCTTTTTTCATTTCCTGTCTGGTGCGTTTTACTGCATCCATCACTGCCTTTGTCGGCAAATCGTTTTCCAGACATCCTTCCAGAATTCCATCCAGATAAAATTTCGATGGTCTTGCCGGAACATCCTTATGAGGGGAGTTCATCGTGTATACGAATACTTCCCTTAAAGCTCCAGCCTGATCCTTTACCTGAATGGTTTCTTTCCCATAAAAATTCGGAAATCCTTCATAAAAATCCAGATTCTTTTCACAAGCTTCTGTGATCTTCCATAAGACTCCATCCACATAGCTTCCTTTTTCCGGAAGCACAGTTGCAACGCCATTTCCCGGAGCTCTGCCACGAAATGCCAGCCGGTAATCTTCCAGCCGGACATTGCCAACCACTTCCGCATCCGGACAGCGGAATCTCATCTGCCCCAGGTTCATGTTACTGCCATATGCAAAATAATATCTCTCTGCTATTTTTCTCACCTCGATCTGACGTCTTCCGTCCTTTGTTTTTTCTTCAGACACTCATACGTGCTTTTGTCATATCTCCATGCCAGATCACCTTCCAGATTTGCCAGCAGATGTTTCCGCACATTTTTATATTCTTCTCCGATTAATCCGAGCCGCAACAAAAACGTTCGGAATGTAAACGCCGGGTTTTCTGAGATCGGTGTCTTTTTCATCTGAGTGGATCTCTGATTGATCGCCTGTGCGGAAATCGCAAGTGCCAGTGTAATGTTTGCCCTCACTTTTCCTGCATGAAGGGTACTTTCAAAACAGCGCCACTCCAATGTCCCTTTGGAAAATACAGCATGGAGGTTTAACGCATAATACCGGGTACTGTCATAATGATTATGACTTCCATCCCTGCCTCCATACCAGACATTTCTTACCCGGTCCATCGTAATGGATTTGTTTGGCATTTTTCGGATTTTTTCCAATACCTCCGGACGCACCTTCTGACAATAGCTGTACTCTCTTCTTTCCTGCACTTTCAGTGCTTTGAACAGGATATCTTCCTTTGCGTACATAATGGTCAGCGCATTTTTCAGACTCTGCGGTGTATGGTTCGCCGCATCTACATGAACATGCTGACCACAGGACTCATTGACAAAACCTCCATGCCTCCGCAGACAGCGTACAACTTCCTGTAGTTTTCCCATCTCATCATAGGATAATTTCGGTGATACCATCTCTGTTGAATATTCTCTATCTGCTGATACGATTCGACCACCTGATTTTCTTTGTGTATCAATGCTTCCGTCAGACATGAACTTCCACTTTTTTCCTTCCCGGTCTCTCGCTGACCATATTCCGTAATACGCACCTTCATAAACGGCTTCTGTCCCGAACAGTTCTGCTACAACTTCTGCAGCCCGTTGTCTGGTGATCCCTGTCATCTCGATTTCCGTACCAAAGTACTGATCCTGAATTCCAATCATCACCGACACTATCCTTTCTCAGACAGTTCCAGTTCTTTTCGCTCCGCATCTGCCTTTCGCAGTAGTGCTCCGATTGCTTCGATCACTGTAACAGTTACGCCGTTCCCAGCCTGTTTATATAGCTGTGCATCCGATGTGCAGTCTATGATCTTATCGATCTGCCAGTCATAATATCCCTGCAGACGCAGACACTCTCTTGGAACCAGCCTGCGTATTCTTCCGTGATACAAGATGCCATGACGATCTGTTGCAGTAATTGTGAACATGGGTTCTTCCGGTTCCTTCATGCGTCTACCGTTCTGCCGGACCTTCTCTTTTGCTGGGGTTAAGACTGCTCTTGCTCCATCCTCTGCTAATACACCGGAACATTCTCCTTTATATTTGTGAACACCGCATTGTCTGGTATTCAGACTTCTGCATTCTTCCGTTACTATCGGCGGCGGTGAAAGATCGACAAAGTGCAACGTTCCCTGTTGGACACCTGTTGTCAGGGTATGTGCGATCTGGTGTCCGACTCTCCCTCTCCTGCTGTTGAGATTCGCATAGCCCAGATCGATGCTGTCCCCTTCTCTTGCAAGTTTGTAGCCGAGCTTTGTATTCTCTTTGATCGGGACACCTACATCATATAATCCTGTCTTGCCGCCCATTCCACCTGCCTGTGAGGTCAGGGTACAGCTTAGTCCTTTGGGACTGTAGACTCTTTTTCCCTGACTTCCTGCCCGGATCTGAACAAGAGCTGCTCCATTTGTTTCTGATTCAGGTAATATTTTTCCGGCACATCTGAAATCAAGATATCCGACAATATACACCCGTTTCCTTGCTTGGGGGACTCCGAAATCCTTGCTGTTAAGCACTTTCCATTCGACATGGTACCCCAGTTGCGAAAGCGTACTGAGGATGGTGCAAAATGTCCGCCCCTTGTCATGCGAAAGCAGACCGGGAACATTTTCAAGGATAAAATAATTGGGTCTTTTAGCTTTAAGAAGCCGGGCAATCTCGAAAAAGAGGGTTCCTCTTGCATCTGCAAATCCTTCCCGCTTTCCGGCGATAGAGAATGCCTGGCAAGGAAATCCTGCACAGAGCAGATCAAAATCCGGCATTCGTTCTGGTTCAATTGTTCGTGCATCACTACAATACCACTCCCCTTCTGTGTCAAACAGCAATCGGTAGTTCTTATCCGCATAAGTATCCACCTCGCAGTGTCCGACACAGGTAAATCCCCCTGCACGTCTTAAGCCTTCACGGAATCCCCCGATTCCGCTAAAGAGATCAAAAAATTGAATGGTTGCGGTTATCAACCTCCTTTGCTGATAAAAACAGGCGGCATGATTTTTCTCATACCGCCTGTTGGTTTCTCTGTATCTGTTTGTTACCATTCTGTTGGTTCTTCTGCTTGGGTTTCTTCGTCTGGTTTGCTTTCCTCGCCCAGTTCGTTTTCTTCTTCTGGTTCAGTTTCTTCTTCCGGTTCGCATTCTTCTTCCGGTTGGTTTCCTTCGCCCGGCTCGCTCTCTTCTTCCAAGTCATTTTCCTCTTCCGGTTGAGTCTCTTCTATTTCAGATTCTCCGGTTGCAGGTTCCGCTTCTTCGGTGCTGTCTTTGTTCTGCCATTCGGCTTCTGCCTTTTCCAGTGCCTCTTCGATGATCTGAATCAAGAAGTCTTTCTGTTTCATGCCTTTTTTTGCGATGACTGTTTTTAATCTCTGGAATAATTCCTCTGATACCTGTACTGCGATTGTTCTTGCTGTTCCCATGCTCATCTCTCCTTTTCCTGCAAGTCTTTCAAAATGTTCTTCGATGACCTGCTGTATAAATTTCTGTGTGCTGCTTTCTGTCAGTTCAATCTCTTCTCTTACTTTTTCGTGTAAGTCCTTCGGGATCTTTCCGCATATGTTCTTCATCTCTGTCATAGCGTTTCTCCTTTCCGTTTCGCTACACACAACATACTCCAAAGATGCATGGAAAGCTATTCACAATACCTACCAAAGATATCGATGCTGTTTTGCTCCTGCCCCTAGCAGATCCAACAATGTATGTATCGCACAATCATAGGCCTCACCCCCTTTACATATTTTCCATCTGAGACAGGAAATCCATCATCTGGTCCGGGATATCCCCAGCCGGTGGATCTGTTCCAATTTGTTCCGCACCGCCACAAATGTTTAATTCCCGAACACTTTCTTTGATCGTCTTTTGGATGATCTCTTCCATCCACTTCCGGTCCTCTTTTTCCAGAATCGCCTGAACAAGGTACTGGTTTTTCTGTCCTTCCGGAACACACTGGAATTTCTCCCATGCTTTCTGATGTTCCGGGTTTTTCAGGTTGGGACGGAACGAATATACCGGACGTGTCATTTCGCCCACATCTGCTCTACAATCCGTTCATATCCGGCAGCGTTCGCATGGACGTCCTCGATAAAAACAGGGCGGCAAATCGCGTCCTGTGCGGTCACGTGGCGTTTTAAAATCGCAGAACCTCCACCCATAAATACGCTCGGCACCGCCCTCATATCAAACCCGGATTCTGTTACTGCAGACAGGATTCTTTCGATGTATTTCCGTCCGTTTTCCTGTATGACAACTCTTGCATCTTCTGCCATGCTGCAGGTTTCCCCACGAAGCACACGTTCGATCTGCGTTTCCGTTACAGACAGTCCGGTATTTCTCCGCACCTGTTCTGCAGTCTCATCAATACACCGGATCACACCCAGCTCCAGACTCCTGCAGGTTGCCGCATTCGGAACAGCATTATCCAGTCTCATCAGGTCGACTGTCCAGCCACCAATATCCACCAGAAGAACAGATGGTTCATTCTTCAGGTACTCTGGATGCAGAGCCAGGGCAGAATACCCCTGTGGGAACAGTTTCACATCTTTGATCTGTATCTCATACCATTCACTTTCATATAAAAAGCGCACTGGCTGTTCTTTCCGCAACAGATACTCCCGAAATCCCTGTTTCTCCCTTCCAAAGCTGGACAAAGGCAGTCCAACAGCCAGAATGACTTCCGTCTTTCGTTCTGCTTTCCGATGCTTGATTTCTTCCGCAATCGCAGCCAGCGTCAGCAGATAATAATTATCATTGGACGTTTTATTTTTTACCAGTGTCTGTCTCCCTGTACCGCAGACATAATACTTTCCCCGATACTGCAGAACATTCTGCATCGTATATGGCTCATAATCATACTTGATAATGCCACTGGGAAAAGACACATGTTTTGTCTTGATCGCATAATACCCATGATCAATCCCTACTATCATCACACTCACAACCTTCTTTCATTTTTTCTTGTCTGGCATAATGCCAAAAATCATTTTTTGCTGCAACGGATTGTTGCAAAAGTGCCTGTTTTGAACACTTTTCTAAGTTTCCACGCCCCAAAACCTGCGGAAACTCTGTGGTTCTCATACCGCTGCCGCTTGAGGAACACTCCCTGTTCTTCTCAGCCGGTTAAAAAATATCCCTCTCCCGGCGGCTGTCCAGCCTGTCCGGGAGAGGGATATAATGCAATGTTCCTTTTTGAACAATGGCCTGTCTTTTTATTTTAATGAGATGTTGTTCCTGCTTTTGTAACATGGCAGAATATTCATCTTCCGTCAAAAATTTCCGGATATAAGCTCCTTTTTTTCCCAGCGAGTTATCTGTTTTTAACATCTCTATTTCTACCATGTAATGGGTATCCGGATGATATCGGGTTTCACATAAAATGCTTTCCCCCTTGATATAATCCGATTTTACCGCTTCCCTTGCCGCCGCTAAAAGTTCATGGATACTTACCTCCACCCCTGCATCACCTCCTTCAAAAATAGTGAAAAAAAGCAGACCCCTCAATCGAAGTCTGCCTCTGTTGGATATGGTAATCCTCTCTTCTTATATTTTAAATCAATCATTTTTCGGAGCTTCTCTCTTTTCTCTTTCGTTGGCGCATGCTTTTGAAATTCAACCAGCCATCTTTCTAATCTTCCATCATCATCGATCCACGTATCGTTTTCATATTCCCATTCATCTAATAACTTGATCAGCGCATCCAATGGTTCTTCCACATCATCGCCAAACTCTTTCCATAGATTTATTCCATAACTTTCCAAGCCAAAGAATTCTGTTAAAAATGAAAATCTCTCCATATCCCCCAATGTCATCTTTTTTCTGCCCATCAATAACTCCTGATCCCTGCTGCCACAGTAACTCAAGAAAATCTTTTTTTCTTTCTCACTTTCGGTCATAGATTGTCCCCTTTCAGAAATAATTCTTTATTACGAAACATTATAAATTTTTAACTCATTAGAATCAATATATATGTTTCCAAATAACGAAACTTTTATTTTTTAAGGAGAACGTATTATGCAGAAAATCAGACCAGATATGGATATCGGTAAAAATATTCAATCTCTTAGATACAAAAATAATCTAACGCAAGACCAGGTCATTGCAAAATTGAATCTCATGGGTATTGTCATATCCAAAAGCACTTATGCCAAACTGGAAACAAACCGCATGAACATCAAAGTGTCTGAGTTAGTCGCTCTGGCAAAGATCTTTTATACAGATATCAATGCATTCTTTGATGGTCTGCTGTAACTCGACATTCACCTACTCCCTGTGTATATAATAATCTCTTAAAAAAGAACTAGTCTATATCGTTCTTATCGAATATAAACCAGTTCTTTTTTCTTATCAAATATACCTTTATAGGCTTGTATACTTTATCCATTTATTCCTTTAAAAAGCTGGTATGAAAGACTCCTCATTCTCTCATACCAGCTATCTATTTCTTATCTAACTGAATACACATTCTTTTCTATTCTTTGTGTATCCTGTACTTATATATGGCAAAAATCAGACAACAGACACTATACACTCTTATGCTACATAATCCAGTTTACTGTCGCTCAATCTTAAACCTACAATATGAATACAAATTCCATAAATTAACCCTGAAAGAAAAATCTTTTCTATAAGTAAATTGGGTCTTAAATGGAATCTGATGGCAATGACACCAGTCTTGTATTTGTTTCATCCTCATGGACTCCCCGTCATCAATCTTCTTTATCAAGCATTGTCTCTTAAAATCATCCATCCCTGTCTTAAAAAATAAATAAAACAGTACATTATAATATCTAATCAACACAATCTCTTCTGCTATTTTTTCCTTTGACCTCATACACATTTTCCACCTTTCACTGTATATTGAGTTTGATTTATACACATATTCTTACGTTATACACTTTATACTCACCCCATAATAGGTGGTTAATATTCCACCTGAAATTATGCCTGCAAATATTGCTCCCACATTCTCTTTAAGTAATTTAATCTGCTGATACAAAGGTATTGCAAGACATACTGTTGCCGGTGTTAAAAGATAACTTAAATACTGTGCGCTTTTGTTGTAATTATTATAATCTACCCTAAACAAGAGCAGACAGCATATTACAAATATTATTGAAATTAAAAGTGGGTTAAAAATAGCTGACTTAAATTTTCTTTTTAATAATAAGCCTAACTCGTATCCCATTACACTTATTACTACACCTATTGTTGTAGAATTAATTATCATCTGATTCATGTTTTTTTCTCCTCTTTATCACATACTGGGTTACTTTTCCTGACACAGCCATTACAAGGACTGTTGACACAAAAGTAATAATTATAAGTGGAATAAGCATGATTTTAAGCTGTTTCCAATAAACAACTATTCCTACTCCCGATGCAATAAACATTAAAGGCATTATTTCTATTAGAAAAGTTCCTGACTCTTTTACATCGTCTACTTTCACAATGCCTGTCACAAGCAAAACCATCATCAGACACAATCCATAAATACTTGACGGTATTGCCAACGGAATTAAATATTTTAAGATTTCACCTATACAGGTTACTAACATAATAATCCCAAATTGTCTCATATATTTCATAATTTTCACCCTTCTTTCCACAAAACGCGACAGCCTTAACTGTCGCGTCTTTAATAATACATACTTTTTTTAATTATGTACATAGTTTTGTGGTATTAATTTAGGGCTTTTTTTGCACTTTCTAGTATTATTGTTTCCTGACTCTTTCAATTCTAATTACATAAAAAGCCCAAAACAGTTTTCCTTAGAATATTCCATGTTAAAAACACTGGCTTCTTTTGTTTATTTGGATTATTTATATGCTTTACCCTTGTTAATGTTGTTTAACACTTCTGATGTTATAAACATTATTGCAGTAAATATTAAAATATATACCGGGAATAATCCTATGTTAATATACTGGGCAATAAGTCCGAATAATGGTGGCATAAATGTTGTTCCCACATAAGCAAATGCCATCTGTATTCCGATAACCGCCTGTGAATTATCCGCGCCAAAGTTAAATGGTGTTGAATGAATAATTGACGGATATATTGGTGCACAACCAAGACCTATTGTTATAAGTCCTGCCAAAGCAATAGCTGAACCTGGTATTGGCATAAATAACATTACAATACCTGCCACAATTATTACAATTCCAAGTCTTATCATATTCTTGTCGCCTAACTTGTCTGCAATAAATCCGCACAGGAAACGTCCAAATGTAATTCCTATGTAGAATAATGCTGCAAACTTGGCTGCTGTGTTGCTGTCAATGCTTCTATTTAATACAAGATAGCTTGCACACCACAATGTTGTTGTCTGCTCAACTGCACTATAGCAGAAGAATGCAAATAAAATGTAGATTACCCCTTTAATATGTAATACTTCTGATAATGATTTAGCTTTTCTCTCCTGCGGCTCTTCCTGAGTTCTTTCGTTATTTCCATTGCTTACATTGTTTTCGCTGTTTTCTACTTTTTTCCATAATGGCAATGTTATAAATAATGCTGCTGTAAGTGTAAACTGAAGTACTGAAATAACACTGTAACCACCACGCCAGCCTAAACCGTGAGCCATACATGTTCCTATAATATATGGTCCTATTGACGCGCCAACTCCCCAGAAACAGTGAAGCCAGCTCATATGTTTTGAGGAATAATGTAGTGCAACATAATTATTTAATGCCGCATCTACAGCTCCTGCACCTAATCCATATGGTACTGCAAGCACACATAATATTATGAAACTATGTGATAGTGAAAATCCAAGCAATGCTACTGCTGTCATTAATACACTAATAGCCGTGACTTTTCCTGTTCCAAGCTTAATGTTTAATCTGTCTGAAAACAAACTTGATATAACCGTTCCCAGGGATATAATCATTGTTATAATTCCTGCTGAAGACAATGATGCATTAAGTTCGATATGCATCTGTGGCCACGCTGAGCCCAACAGAGTATCAGGCAAACCTAAACTTATAAATGCTAAATAAATAATTACTAATAATGCTGAATACACTTTTTCCTCCTTCTTTTGCATTTTCCTGCAAGTTACTTTTTAGTTTTCAGATTATATTAATTTTCTTAAATTAAAATTTTTATTCCTGAATCTGTGTTTTGGACTCTATATTTCTTTGTAGTATTTCTACTACCTGTTTTATAATTTTTTCATCTGTTTGATATTTTTTATACTCACTAATTCCCGGAAGTCCCATAAAAACGTCTGGATTTCTATATTTCATTATGCTCTCTATAATTGTTTTTCCCGACATATGGAAGCTTTTGGTTTTTGTTCTCTTAATCAGTTCTGCAATATTATTTTGACTTACACCTGCACCAACTAATATTTCTATTCTTCCTTCCGCCTGTTCAACCAAAGTTCTAATGGTTTCAGCACCTACAATGCAGTTCTGTTTTCCTCCTGAAGTTAAAATCGTATTCACACCAAGTTTTATGGCTTCTTCCATTGTTTGAAAATAATCCTTACACATATCGAAAGCTCTATGAAGCGTAATTTTACACTGACCTGCCTCTTTAATAAGTTCTTTCATCTGCTTTTCATTTAATGTTCCGTCAATATTTAAACTCCCAATTACAACTGCATCCGCACCTTCGTTTTTAAAGTTTTCCACCTGTCTGCACATAATTTCGTGTTCATATTCTGTGTAGCAAAAATCACCGTAACGAGGACGTATCATTACGTTAATTGGAATCTGAATATGGTTTCTAATAGTTTTAAACAATTCTAAATCCGGAGTTGTTCCTCCTATAACAAGATTTGAGCATAACTCAATTCTTGTTGCTCCTCCATTATATGCGGAAATTGCTGATTCTACTGAATCAACACAAACTTCTAATATGTATTTTGACATATGATTTCTCCCATAAATTTCAATTTCGATAATTGTATCACACTTATTTATTCCTTGTATATATTTTATCTTCTTTTTTATTGTTTTTTCTTTTTCATCTTAACGACTCATATGGTACAATAAATTCTAAGGTTGGGTTTTGTATATTTTCTATAAACACCCTCAAATTTATTCTACATAATTATAGAAGAATGGAGAGAAAATGAAAAAAAATATTATAGTAATTTTGCCCATAATACTGTCGGTTATAACCGTGGCAATATTTTTTAACCTTTCGGTTAAACCTATGGATACGGCAACTAATGTTTTGGGCCAGAAAGAAACGATGAGTCAGAATAAAAATTCGAAGAAAAACACTATAGGAAACGCAGCTCAAAATAATAGCAATTCAAAATCAATCGGAAGCAACACAGGCAATTCATCCGATGAAAGCAAATCTTCAAGTTCAGGACAAACCACTACTAAAGATTCAAGTACTGTTGCAACAACCGCTCCTGCTAATACTATTAAGTTAAGTTTTGTTGGGGATTGTCTCTGTGCAACAGACGAAAATGCTTCTTATGAGAATTGTTTTAATGACGTTGCAAAGGCTAAGAATCCTTCATATTTTTTAGAGAAAGTTAACTCTTATTTCTTAAATGATGACTTTACAATTGCTGACTGCGAAAATGTTTATTCAGACAGCAAGAAGTTGAAAGTTAGCGACAAGGGACAATATGCAGATCCTAATGTCCGTGCTTTTTGGTTTAAGTCACCTGCAAAAAATGCCAAAATCTTATCAGCCGGTGGCATTGATATGGTTTCTATTTCAAATAATCATATTAATGATTACGGCTTGGAGGGACATGAAGACACAAGAAAAGCTTTAGATGCTGCTAACGTTAAATGGGGCGAGGAAGGTAAGATTGTTTATTTTGAAAAGCATAATTTTAAAATTGCTGTAATTTGTGTATCTATGTATGGCGATTATGTTTTACCTACAATTCAGTCTGCCCTGAAAAAAGCGGAGAAGAAAAGTGACTTTCAGATTATTTATTTCCACGGTGGAACTGAAGGTCTTCACGAACCTGAAAGCTGGAAGGTTAACGCATGTCATACTTTAATTGATTCCGGTGCCGACCTGATAATCGGCGACCACCCGCACGTGCTACAGCCATTGGAGAAATACAAAAACAAAACAATTATTTATTCAATGGGCAACTTTATTTTTGGTGGCAACCGCCATCCCGAAAACCGCACAATCATATATCAGCACACAATAACTCTTACTTCAAATAATAAAGTATCAAAGGAAACCGGCGACATAATTCCATGCTACGTCTACACCGGAGATACAAACAACTGGCAACCTGCACCAATAAAAGACAAGGCTACGAAAAAGAAAGTGCTAAGTTTTATGAACGGGAAGAGAAAAAGTCCGCTGTAGATTAAATGTTGTAGAAAGTACCCCGATACGGCAAAAATGCTTTTCGGGGTTCTTTTTTAAAAACTGTTCCCCCTGCTTGTAATCTTACGAGGCATTGTTTACTTTTTCAGAGCGTTGCTCACTTTTTCAAAAATAAATAAGGTCCGATATTTCTACCAGACCTTTTTATTTCAAATATTCAATTATACAAATTCAATTTTGAATCAACTACTCTACAATTCAATACTTTCAATCTTCAATATTTGTATTCTATCTACTTATTATAATAAATGTGCTCTTAAATCTTCATCGCTCATTTCTGTTAAGTATGCAGGTGCAATATCTAATACTGTCTTGCATCCTTTCTGGCCTTCATCATAAAGACGTTTTGCAGCTCTTGCATAAGCGATTAATACACTTGTTGTAAATTCAGGGTTTGAATCTAACTTTAAGCTGTATTCGATAATGTGATTATGTTCTTTGTTCATTCCTGTCTTTCCTGAACGAATTACAAAACCACCGTGAGCCATTCCGCTGTGGTTCTTTTCTAATTCTTCTTCAGTAATGAAGTGAACTGTTGTATTGTAGTCTGAGAAATAGTTAGGCATTTCTTTGATTTCTTTCTCTACTGTTGCAGCATCTGCACCTTCTTCTAATACAACAAAACATTCTCTTTCATGTTTTTCTCTTGTTGTAAGTTCAGGATTTTCACCTGATCTAACTCTTTCCAAAGCACTTTCAACAGGAATTGTGTACTGCTTTGCATTCTTAACGCCTTTGATTCTACGAATTGCATCTGAATGTCCCTGACTAACACCTTTGCCCCAGAATGTGTAATCTTTTCCATCTGGAAGAATTGCATTAGCATAAACTCTGTTAAGTGAGAACATTCCCGGATCCCAACCTACTGAAATAACTGCTACTTTTCCAGCTTCCTTAGCCGCCTTATCTACTGCTGCAAAATGTTCAGGAATTCTTGCGTGAGTATCAAAACTGTCAATTACGTTAAACATTGAAGCAAACTGTGGAGTCTGTACAGGAAGATCTGTAGCACTACCACCACATAAAATCATAACATCTATCTTGTCTTTCCAGTCTGCTACTTCATCAATATGACATACCGGAACATTTTCTGTTAAAATAGTTACATTCTTAGGATCTCTTCTTGTAAATACAGCAACTAATTCCATATCATTAGCTTCTTTAACTGCGCATTCAACACCTTTTCCAAGGTTACCATAACCTAAAATACCAATTCTTGTTTTCATTTCAGTCTCTCCTCTAATATTTTTTACTTAATCTTCTCTCTGGTTTTCACCAACTAACATAGTCTTTTAAAATTTTTCACCAAAAAAATTATAGTTTTTTTCACCCTATTTGGCAATACTTTAACTGCATATTTATTCATTTATTATAACAAAAAAATTCCATCCTCTCCAACTATTAAGGCGCTGTATCGATATTGCTTCATCGACACAGCGCCCCGTTTAGGTAAACTTAAATAATTATCTAACTCTACTATTTCTCTAGCTTTACTGATTATCTAACTTAAATAATTCTCTAACTTTACTGTTTCTCTAACTTGCTATTTTTTAACTTTTATAGCCTTCTTTGCACTCCATTTTCCTTTGACTTTCTTTCCGTTACTGTTTACTTTGTATGCACAAACCTGAATGTAGTATTTCTTCTTTGCCAATTTTTTGATTACAAGTTTGTTTTTTGTAATTGTTATTATTTTGGCCTTTTTCATTTTCTTGTTTGTTGCATATCTAAGCTGATAGCCTTTTACGCCATTTACTTTTCTCCATTTTACTGTTAATGATTTCTTCTTATTGTTCTTTGCAGAAACACCTTTAACCTTTGCAGGTTTTGTTACTTTTGCGGATACCTTACCTCCAGCATTAGGATTGTCAGTTTTTGGATTTGATGGCTTATTTGTATTTTCAACAACAATCTGTTTTACAACCTGACCTTCATATAAGTCCTTGAAAGTTACAACTACTTCGTATGTTCCAACTTCCTTTACTTCATTTACTGCCTTGCCTGTTGCTTTGTTTCTGTAAGTTACTGTGTAGTATTCAGATGAAATCACCTTGTCATCTGTATCATTTACAGTTACTGTTGGAGTAATGCTGTTTCCTGTATATTCAAATTTTGTATTTGAAATATCAACACTCTTAATCTGTTTTATAGGCTGTTTTTCTTTCTGACCGCATTTACATTTGTTTTCTATGTAACCGTCTTTTTCAGTTGTTGCCTTTGTTACTGTTGATAATGCAACATAATCATGCTTATGCTCTTCTTCAAGTTCTTCGCCTGTTGAACTTTCTCCCAATTTAACAAGATTACTTACTTGAGCACCTATGTTTTCCTCATCAATTACACCTGTATTATATAACTTGCTAAATATTGAATTGCCTTCATCATATGCGCTGATTCCACCAATATCTTCCAAACCACTTATTTTACCATTGTTAACAAGCCCTGTTCCTTTTACAGAAGAAGTATAACTAAATATTCCGCCTACATAACCATTTGATGAAATATTTCCGTTATTTATACAGTTTGTAACAGTTATACCTTCCGCATAATCAATTATTCCTGCTGCTTCTTCGCCACCAAATACATTACCATTATTAATACAGTTGCTTACTTCAGCCTCACTACTATTTTTATTTTCTATACATTGCGCGATTCCGCCTGCACTATATCGTCCATTAATGGCACCGTTATTTTCGCAGTCTGATAATTTCAAATTTCCAGAACTGTTACCAATTATTCCTGCTACTGTATCTCCTTCAATTTCACCGTTATTAACACAATTATTTATAATTAATTCATCGGCATATGTTGATCCATTAGACCCATTATATATAATACATATTCCTGCTGTATAAGTATGATTACCCTTTGCTATACTTTCCACTTTGCCTTCATTTGTACATCCTGTTATTGATGTTGTACATGGTCTATTATCTGTATTAGTAACTCCTGCAACAATTCCTGCTGTATAACCATAAGTTGTAATGTCACCTCTGTTAATACAGTCTTTTATAATACAATTTTTAGCTTGAGCAATAATACCACCAACTACAAATGCCTTCGTGGCAGCAATATTTCCATTATTTTCACATTTATCAAAAATACAATTCTCTGCCCCGCATACCAATCCTGCCACTATCTGCGTATTATTGTTGTATATAATGTCTGCATTATTTATACAATGTATAAATTCACTCGCATATGCTTCCTTTATCATAGCTGAACAATAACCGTCTATTTCAATCCTATTACCTGTAATACTACAGTTTGTAAATTTTGAATCAATAGTAGAATTTGCAAGGTAGACGCCCAAACCTCTGCCATCTTCTTTTTCTTTACATTCGATTTCAAGATTCTTTATTTCACTTACGTAAATATCATCGAATAACATTGTTTGAGTTCCATTTGAATTAATTCCTGATATTTTATGACCATTGCCATCAAAAGTACTATTTTTCAGTGTTTTTCTTCCAATAACGTCATCTTCATCATCATAATTTTCCGGAAACTCTATATCATTTATAAGTTTTCCGCTGATTCCTGACTCTACATTTTTCAAATATGTAATTAATTGGTCAAATGTAGAAATTTCATAGTAACCGTCTTTCTCGCTTTTTACTACTTTCTCGTCAGCGCCACATTCCATACACTTGCCATCTTTAAATGAGTGCTCTAATTTCTCAATTGTTTTGCCTTCTTTAATAACTTTATGGCATATTGTGCAATATACATCTCCTGTGTAGCCTTCTTTTTCACATGTTGCTTCTACACCTTTATAATCCTTTATCAAACATGAATCTATTTCTTCCGGATCCATATCATGATATGCCTTTATGACCTTATTTTCCGGCTGGTTTTCATTTTCCAAACCGCAATACTTACATTTACTGTCACCTAAATATCCGTCAGTTGTACATGTTGCCTTTACGCTATTAACTAAGACATACCTATGATCTGCATATCCATCGTCTTCATTTTCTAAAACTTTCTCATTTCCACAATTCACACATTTTAAATAACGTTTACCATATTCATTACATGTAGGTTCAATTGACTTATAATTAATGTAATTATGTTCACTGTCAGGTTCTATGTTTTCACCATGTTTTACAACTTTTCCACATAAATCACATATAACATCTCCTGTATAACCACCTTCTGAACATGTTTTAATTGCTTTATTTTCTACATGTGTTCTGTCATGTGGACAATCAATTGTTACAGTAAATTCTCCATAATCATTTTCTTGAGGCACTATAACTAAGTAGTATTTCTTATCTTTTTGAACTTTATACTTAATTGCCGGAGCACCCGTTCCTCCACCATACTCATTTTCTGCCAAATAGTTTTTAAAGCTTATATAATCGCTATCTCCTGAATAATATTTTTCAAGTTCATCCATAAGCATTTCATCGCTATAATTTGTTTCGTCAAACAAGTATCCGATGCTATTCCAATATCTTGTATTGTTACATTCAAAAATAATTTTTTCTGTTTCCGGTGCAGTATATTCTACTACCTGAATTGGTAATTTTTCTGTTATATATGAAGAATATTCTGTGCCTTTTTTAGCATTCTCTATTCTTCCACAATTTTTGCAAATATTATTTTCATATTTATGTTCGAGCTTTGGTATTACCTTATTTTCTTTTAATACTTTATCACATACTGAACATTTTTCTTCACCTGTTTTTCCTTCGATATAACAATTTGCTTCTCTGGCATCCACAACCTCAACTGTATGTTCACCCGGTTCCAAATTCTGTCCCTGTTCCACAAGTTTTCCACATGTATCACAAATAACATCACCTGTGTAACCACCCTCTGTACAGTCTGAAAGTGTTCTTCCTTCCCTGTGTGTTTTCTCATGAGTACATGTTATTGTTATGCTAAATTCACCTGTAGCTGTTGAATGAGGTCCTACAACAAAATAATATATCTTATCTTTCTCTAATTCTGCGGTTATTTCAGGTGCCGAGTTTGCGCCATCATCATCGTTAATCTTCCAATAACCTTTTAATCTAGAATTGCCTCCAGCATTATTCTCTATTTTTGCGTTAAACTTTTCTATTCCGTCTATTATAACCTGGTCATTAAAGTTTTCTTCTTTAAATAAATAGCCATATGAATCCCAAACTGTAATATTTTCACAATGGAACTTGTACTTTCCATTTTCAGGTGCCTTAAACTGTATTACCTGGAACGGATATAAATTTGTTGTCTTTGATGTATATGTTGTATCTAACTGGGCATTATTAATTCTTCCACAGTTTTTACATACATTATCTTCATATTCATGTTCAAGCTTTGGAATAACTGTTCCCTCTGCTAATTTTATATTACAAAAACTACAATATGTATCGCCTGTATAACCCGTTACATAGCAGGTTGCATCTTTAACATCTAATACTGCTTCCTGATGTTCACCCGGTTCCAAAGTCTGTCCCTGTTCCACAACTTTTCCACATGTATCACAGACTATATCCCCTGTATAGCCACCTACTATACAATTCGAAAAAGTTCTTCCTTCTATGTGTGTTTTCTCATGAGCACATGTTATTGTTATTCTAAATTCACCTGTAGCTGTTGAATAAGGTCCTACAACAAAATAATACGTCTTATCTTTCTCTAATTCTGCTGTTATTGCAGGTGCGCTATTTTTACCATGTTCATCGTCGCACTTCCAATAACCACTCAACTTAGGTATTTCTGCACCTGAATCTGCCTTTTTTGCGTTAAACTTTTCTATTCCGTCTATTATAACCTGGTCATTAAAGTTTTCTTCTTTAAATAAATAGCCATATGAATCCCAAACTGTAATATTTTCACAATGGAACTTGTACTTTCCATTTTCAGGTGCCTTAAACTGTATTACCTGGAACGGATATAAATTTGTTGTCTTTGATGTATATGTTGTATCTAACTGGGCATTATTAATTCTTCCACAGTTTTTACATACATTATCTTCATATTTATGTTCTAATTTTGTAATGGCATCCCCGGCTTCTAATGTTTCTCCACAAACTGTACAATATTTTTCACCTGTATAACCATCTAAATAACAGCTTGCTTCCCTAACCTTACGAAGCTCTTCTGACTCTGTATGTCCATTGGCCGTAGTTGTTTTCCCATGTTCCAAAACCTTCTTACATGTAGGGCAAATCTTATCACCTGTGTAGCCTTCTTCTGTACATGTTGCTTCTTTCACTGTTTTCTCATCAATAACAGCCTCTGCATGTCCTCCCGGCTCTGTCTCTTTTCCATCTGCTATCTTTTCATTACAAAATCCACAATAAGTATCTCCTGTGTAACCTCCCTGCTCACAGTCTGCAAAAGTTTTATTCTTTACAACATACTGTGATTCAGGATGAATACATTCATTGTATTCTATGACACCTGTATTTCTACTTGACACAGTACAGTCATTCCATTTTTCTGCACCTGGACTTCTTGTGCTATCGTAAATTTCCGCTACTGTTTCATTTTCACTGTTAGGTTCACCTTCGTTCCAATTAGTGTAATTTACTTCGCTTCCATCTGCCCACATCCATTCCTGAATATTTTCCTTATTTCTCATAAGTCCAATATAAGATGATGTAGTTGTTTTTCCTGTACTTGAAACCTTTGCAACTATCTCATTCTCTTCTGCTGAAGAAATACAGGCAAGGTAGCCACCGCTTTCCTTAGCTTCTGCATTTACCTGCTCGTATGTTCCCACACTACTTAACTTATAAAAATGTCCTGTTGTGGTATCATATGCCATGTCATCCATATAAACCACACTCTCATTTGTATCCTCTTCTTCCGCTGCACTTACCGGCACTTCACGTACTCCAATAGTTGTTATAACCATTGCCAATGCCAATGTTGTGCTTAGTAATTTTTTCCATTTTCTCCTCATATATTATCCTCCTTTTTTTTCGTGCCTTGTCTATTACAACATTATTATAAAAAAATAATATATAAGAAATCTATAAGCTGGCGTCCAACGGTTATTTTGTGGCGTCAAGTGGTTGTAATAAAACTCCTGAAACGATAAATTTGTTTTCGTCTGTTTTTATATTAACGTCTCCGTTGTATTTGTGAACAACATATTTTACCGACTCAATTCCAATACCGTTGCCGTTAGCCTTAGTTGTCAGAAATTGCTGATTTTTCTTTTTAATACTTCCATTAAAACCATTCTCAATATAAAAAACTATTGAGTCTGAATTAGGCTTGTAGATTTTTAAATTAATATATCTTTTATTTTCCTGCACCTCATCACAGGCATCAATTGCATTCTCCAAAAGATTTCCAAACAATACTGTTAAATCTGCCTCCTTAACATTGGTTTCTTCCGGCAACTCAATATTTAACTTTAACTTTATTTTGTGAGCTTCCGCCTGCTGAACATAATATACAATCAGTGCATTTAAAGTAAAATTGGTGCAATAAACCAAAGGCTTCTTTAATGACACGTGTTCCAAATATGTTTCTATGTACTCTGTAATTTTCTTACACTCATTGTTTTCTGCCATTGTGTGAACAGCCTTCATATGATGCTTCAAATCGTGACGCGCTCTCCTTGTAGATTCCATTTGCTTCTTCATATTTTCAAAACAAAGATTTTCAATTTCAAGCTGTTTCTTTTCTTCTTCCAAATTAAGATTATATTGAAATTCAGCCATAGAATTAACAATAACCGTATAAACAACCAAAGCTCCAAGATTAATAAAAAACGTAAAAAGCATATTAACCGGGTCCATTGCTAACTCAATTGATGATTTTGTACTAAAATAAAGCCCATGATACCAAAACAGATAAAAAGTTGCCGGAATTGTCCACAAAAATCTCCAAATCTTTTTCCCCGTATCTATATGAGCCATCCCTTTTATATACTTTTTAAAATATAAAAATAAAAGTGGAATAAAAATAAGCTGCACTATCATTGTGCATAAAGAAAAAGACCATTTGTTGTTTTCAACTGCAAGCTGTGGAAAAATATGACCTTCCACACACTTTGCACACATTACAACAAAGTTGGCAAAATTAGATACTATTAATAAAACAAATACAAGTTTTCCTACATTCTCTTTTATTGCAAGAAAATAAAATCCACCGTAGCATACTGTGCTTAGCAGTGAAAATAAAGCTTTCTGTTCCTGTGAACACATTGTTGCATATATTCCAAGAGCACTTTGAATTACCGTAAGAATAACAATGCATCCGCTTAACTTAATTTTGGACATTCTAAACTTGTCCTCGAAAGGATACAACGCCAGTCCTAAATATGGCAAAAGACTAACCATTGAATACAATATAATTTCAAACATTCTAAAAGAGGTCATTTACGTTTCCTCCTTTTCCATTAATTTTTTCATAAGAAAATCTGTATATTGCTTCTTCACTTCACCATACTTTCTTCTGCTAATTGGAACAAATTCACCATCTTTCATTCTAAATCTGTCCTCTTCGATTCCGTCAACCTGTTCCAAATTAACTATAACGCCTTTGAAACTTGATATAAGTTGAGGATATGGTCCGATTATTTTTTCAAAATTCTTCTGAGTGCACCTTATCTGCACCTTCTCTCCATCTTTCATAAAAACAGTTACGTAATGTCCTGAAAAACTGGTATAGACAATAGAATTAACAGAAACCTTTCTGCCGTTGGGAAATTCCAAAATCTTAACTTCTTTGTTTTTTCTAAAAAATCTGTCAATAATCTTATTCATCCGCCGGCCGTCAAAAGGCTTAATCAAATAATCCTCTGCTCTTACCTCATAACTTTCACTGGCAAACTCATTACTTGTTGTAATAAATACAATTTTCACCTGTTCATCAGTCTTTCTAATTGCTTTTGCCGTCTCCACACCTGTTAAATCTTCCATATAAATATCCATAAAAATAATGTGGAAAAAATCTGAAGGATTCTCTCTTAGATAATTAAGCAGTTCTTCCCCACTGCTAAACTCCTGTATTTCAAGGTTCTCTATGTTTCTCTCTTCAAAGATTATTTCTAATCCGTTCTTTAAAAAATCTCTATCCAAACTGCTGTCGTCTACAATGGCAATCTTCATAACTTCTCCTATGCGATTAAGTCCTGATTATATGTGCTGTCGTTATATATAATCACTTCCGTACTATTACTTTGTAATTAATTATAACTATTCTACCACATTTTTAAAGTTAAAATCATCATCATTGCTTTTTTTAGAACTGCTGCCTGAAGCTTTCGTCGTAGTGGTATTCTTGGCTTTTTTCTTTTTTGCTTTAGTAGTTGCAGGTACAGTTGTGGTAACCGGTTGCTGTGATGTAGTTTCCTGCACGGTTGTCTGAGCCACAGTTGTTTCAGCAATAGTTGTTTCTTCTATGGCTGTTTGCGCTATAGTTTCTCCTATGTTTCCTATATTGTTACTTTCTCCCTGAGTGTTATTTATTCTGTTAGTTATTCCATATACCACCAACAAAATAATCATTGCATTACAGGTGATTATTATTGCACCAATGAGAAGCCACTTATATTTGCTCTTTTCACTAGAAGATTCATTGGTAAGTTCCTGCTTGTTTATTTCTGAACCACCACTACTTAATTTATTACCGTTTTTTTCGTCTGTCACATAATTATAATCTATTTTTGCCCGGTTATTTTTTTCTGCTTCATCATCCGTCAAAGCATTCTGCCTCTTAATCGAATCTGTATCTTCCATTGTTATGCCATACTGCTCAAAACTTATGCTTTCATCAGTTTGCCCATACAGATTTTCAACTAGCTTTGCCTCTTTCTCATTTACTATTGGAGATTCTTTTGTTACCGGTTCAAAACCAATTGGCGTATTAAGTTCATCTTCCGTAAGATTATTTTTTGCCTCCATCAAATCTTCAAGAAGCTGTTCTGTCTTTCTATATCTTTCATCAGGTTTTGAAATTGCCTTCTTTATAATTCGGGCAACTGTTTTAGGTGCACAGACCGGATTACTTAATTCTTCATATTTCATTCTTTTATAGAAAGCTCTGTCCTCATCTTCTGTTGAATATTCATATGGAAAATCAGGATAATATGGAAATCTCTTCTTGTTAAACAAATAATACAAAAGTATTCCAAGAGAATAATTATCAACTGAACTGTTATATTTTTCCTGTCCTATATAAATCTCAGGCGCTATGTAATTAGGCGTACCTTTAAGGGTTCCTGCCATAGTTGTATCGTTCATTCGCTTTGAAACGCCAAAGTCTCCCAGCTTAAAAGCTCCGTCTTTTGACACAAAAATATTGCTTAATTTTATATCTCTGTGGATAATGTTGTTTTCGTGGCAAATACTTAATCCGCTTGCTATATCAATACCAATCTTTAGACCTTCTCCAACTGTCAGGTTGTTCTCCTGCAGCCACTTTGTGAGAGGTGTAAGCATTTCCATTAAAATATAAATATTATATCTAAACTCACCTGTCTGCTCCACATCACTTTCATAATAGGAAACAATATTATGATTATCTTTTTCAGAAATCAACGAAAAAACCCTAATCTCGTTAAGAACACGATCCAATTCCTTTTTGAAATAAGAATTCGTCTTCTCCCTGTCTCCGCCCATAGAGTTTAATATTTCTATATATTCATTTTCGCCCGGTAGTGTTATAACCTTTAATGCCCTTGTGGTATTTCCTACAATGTTATTTCGCTCCACTCTATATACATTGCCAAAACCACCTGAACCTATTTTTTCCACTACCCTGTATCCAAGTATTGTTCTGCCTAAAATAGAATCCATTGTTGTCTCCCGGTTTTATCTATTTTTTTAGTGTCTTAAACTTTATTGATGAATCCTTTTGGCCACGCTTTATAATTGTAACTGTATTAGACCATTTGCTATAAACTTTCTTAGTTTTAACCCATCTAAAAGTTCTTGCCTTAAAGCTATATTCTACCCCTGACCTTAATGCCTTGTTAGAACTTGTTATTCCAACTATTCCTCGCTTGCTTTCTCGTTTTTTTATCTTAGTAGTAGTATTGATTTTTTTGTATTTTCCATTTGCTTTTTTCATATAAACTTCAATACCGTTACTTTCATCTGATATAGTTCCCCAATAAACCTGCCATGTCTTATGTTTTCTTTTAATTTTAATCTTTGGACCTGATAATTTTATCTTTGATGAAACTACAGTAGCTGAGGACTTGTTAGTTGTAACTCTATCATCATCAACATAAGCTGCCTCAATATAGTAATAATATTTCGTTCCTATATTCACTTGGTCATCAATGATATTTGGCTCTGTGCAGACACCTATGTTTCTATACATGCCATTCTCACTAGTTGCCCTGTAGATATAATACTTCTGTGCTCCAACTATTTTATCCCATTTAACCTGAATTGCTTTTTCGCCGTAAACCTGACTGGCTGAAACAGTAGTAGCCTTTTTCACTAGGGGCTTATGAAAAATCAAGTAATACTTTTTCACGTTATATACTATTCCATTGCTATCCTCAGTATATAACGCAAGTGTATACCTACGATTCATTTCCATAAAACTTTCCGGTTCTATTGAAACTGACTCATATTGCTCAACAATACATGTGTCTCTTTTTAAACATTTATTATCCAGATAAACACTAAATACGCTTCCCTTTTTAATGTCTGATATATATTGAAAGTCTAATCTTACCTCTGGTGGATTTAGTGAATTACTATCTTCTTCATACCTAATCTGAACTCCATGCACAGTCAAATTTTCATCTTCTGTTATTTCTCTATAATAAGTACACCTTGCATCATCAGCTCTTACATTAGTAACACCGGTAATTACACACATTACTGTAAAAACAAACACTATACTTATTTTATTTATATTTTCCAATAATCTATTATTTCTCATAAGCTATTCCTATTATCTTATCCTTTAATGCTAACTGTTTTAGACCATCTACCATAAATTTTTTCATTGTTAAAATAAGTATATGTTCTTGCTCTAAAACTGTATTTTTTCCCTTTTTTTAAGTATTTTTTTGAAGCTGTAATTCCAACTGCCCCTTTTTTGTTTTTATTTTTCTTTAAATTAGTAGTTGTATTTACTTTCTTATACTTCTTATTTTTCCCCTCTTTCATATATATTTCTATACCTTTACTTGAATCAGGTATAATTCCCCAATATATATTTAGAGTTTTTCTTTTCTTTTTTACTTTTATTTTCGGAATTGATAGTTCTGGCTTTTTTACTTCTACTGATGTCTTGTTTGTAGCTAAAACATCACAATCAACGTATTTTGCTTCCACATAATAGTAGTATTTATTGCCACTCTTAACTTCATTATCTGAAATATTAGTTGATGTAGTTTCACCTATCTTTTCGTATCTTCCATTTAAATTATCTGAACGATAAACAGAGTATTTTTTTGCACCTGTCATTTCACCCCATTCCAGTTTTACAGATTTTTTTCCGCTAATCTGTTTTGCTGAAACAGTTGTATTGTTTTTTATTAATGGTTTGTACAACGTAATGTTATTAACAGTACTATCGCCTATTTGTCCGGAAGGACTCATTGTATATATTGTTATAACATGCTGCCGATTCAGTTCTTTAAAGTATTCAGGCGGAATAACAACATCTTGATATGAAATTCCAAAGGGCTTATACGAATAATTTGAACACATTCCCTGTAATAATAGTGCATTGTCCATATAAACAGAAAATGAATAATTAGACTTTACAGTCCAATCATAAAATGATAGATACAAATAAACTCCCGGTTCATATCCTTGTGTTTCATCAAAGTAAACTCTTAAATATCCAAGATATGTATAGCTTTTTGAATCATATAAATTGTGCTTGCATTCCTCTTTATATCTTAAGTCCACCCCTTCATATGCCTTAACTTCTTCCGGCATAATACTTCCAACACAAAATAATGCAATAACAACAATAACTATTCTACTTATTTTCTTCCATAAACAACTGAAGTATTCCATAATTGTCATCCTCCAAATCAAGTGATTGTAATGTATCCTTAATATAATACTGTACCTCTTCCTGTATTTCCTCAGAAGTTTTTAGTCCTGTTAGCTCAACAAGAAGATTTTTACACTGTTCTTCTATATGTGGATTGTCGGAATAAGCACTTACAAGCGCCATATGATTAGTCTGATATGTGGGATTTGCCACATCAATATTAGACAACACATAAAGAATTATACATTCTATCTTGTCCTTTGGACAAAGCTTCTCCATATTGGCATACCATAACAACTGGTTTATTTCAAGACAAGACATATTAAGCTTAATACCTAAAGCCATAAGGCGCTGTCTGTTGGGAACTTCGCCCCAGTTTTTAAGATTTGAAATCATCTTTTCAAATCCTTTATCAAGCTTTTCATTTTCAATCAGGCTGTGATAAGAACCTCCTAAATTTTCCGCTTTAACATAGGCTTCAATATAATCAATCAGCTTATAATAACTGTTTAAATATTCTACTTCATTCTTTCTTACAAAATCCACCAGTTCCTTTTCATTAGAAAAACCAATAATTTTCTTTTCCATATCCATTGTACTATTAGGTGAATCTGCAAGAAACTTTCTTTTATTTTTTGTTTTCAAAATATTAAGGAAATTGGCTTTAATTTTCTCATATTCGTCATATGGATTTATGCTTTCGTCCTTTGGATAATGGGAAATAATATAAATACAAATGGCATCTTCCAATGACTTAGAATAAAGTCTTGGATACTTGCCGTATCTTTGAAGTACAAAATTAATCTCCTGTAGATTATATCTTAGACCCATACCAAACTTTATAAAATTCTCTCTTGATTTAGGCATACAGTTGTTTTTTACCCAACCTTTAATTGTATTCTTGCTAAAACCACATTTCTTGCCTAGTTTTTCATATGACAGTCCATTGGTTAACATAACATTGTTAACGTAATCCCTCCAATTAGAATAATATGGACTGTATTTGTTCAAAATCTGCTTTAACTCGTCTATTTCCTCACAATTTATTACTTGAAAGTACATCTCTGTTGTGTTTACATGTTTCATCCTGTCTCCGTCCTGTATATTAGTTTTCTTTCTGCTCCGTATATCTGTTCTGTATATTAGTTTTCTTTTTGCTCCATTGCTTGGATTCTTCTATATATCCTTGTCGCTGTAGGATTTCCTTTATCCATAGCTTTCCTATACCAGTATTCTGCGTCTTCCATATTGGCTGTTCCAAGTTTTCCTGTCTGGTATAAAATCCCAAGATTTAAACATGCCACATCATCCCCCTGCTTTGCCGATTTAAGCAATAATTGTTCAGCTTTATGTATATCTTTGTTTACACCTTTTCCTTTTTGATAAAGATAGGCAAGATTATTAAGTGCCTTAGTATAACTACCTTCTGCTGATTTTTTGTACCATTCTGCTGCTTTAATGTAATCTTTTGGAACTCCTTTTCCTTTGTAATACATATATCCTACCACATATTGGGCTTTTTCGTCTCCCTTTTTTGCATTTTCAATATTACTTTGAAAAATTAATTTGTATTGCTGATTCTTCTTCCTGCTATGCTCAATCTGTTCAAGGCACTCTCTGTTAAGCTGCTCAATAGTCTGTTCCTTAACATCAATATTAATCCCTGTACCCAGTCCATTGGCAACCTGCTTTACAAGCCTTGAAATCTCATAAGCTTCATTGTTAATCATTACCTGATTCTTAATCAAATCAAAAAGCAACAACTTGCCCTTTCCACTTTCATCAACGCACAACTCTTCATTGTTAACAAAAATATTTAACTTGGAAAGCCTGCTTTTCAAATACTTTGCGCTCATTCCAACATCATACATAATCTCATAAAGGTAAATCTTCTTTTCTTCCTCAGTCTTGTTCTTTAGCTCATCTCCACCATCCAAAACCAAATCAACTAACTGATTCACCCTTTCCGTCACTATGTAAATAATAATTCCGTCCTCAACACTTTCCTCATACATACTTGTGCATTGAATAAGATTAGAGCTGTTGCTGCTTTCTCCATAAAGCTGCTTTACCATATTCTTTAAATGAAGTTCATCCTTCTCTAAATAAATAACAACCAATGATTTCGGCAAACCGTCCCCATCTTCAATCTTAAAAACAACAACACCATTGTTCCATGAAGACTGTTCAATCATAGTTAAATTGTTATGCTTTAGGTATGTATCAATGCTTTTTGTTAATGCGAATTGATTCATGGAGACTCCTTTCTTTGTGTATTTTTATGGTAGTTCTATTGTACCATATGTGGAAGATAAAGTATTGTTGGAAAAAGGATTTCCCGGAATTCAGGAAATCCTTTTCTCTTTCTTCATTTATTATTTAAGACGATTTACAACCTTATATGCATCATCCAAAGTGGTATTAATCTCTTCTTCATTTTCCGACTTATTAACTAAGTTAACTTTGCACATATTATACAATAATTAAAAAAATATTTTATTCCTCCTTTTAATTATCTAAATATGAATTAATTTGTTCTACATATACTATTATTCTATCCCATCACTTCGACTTTATCCCCCTGACTTCTCAACCACATATCGATTCCCTTGCCAAATACTTCTGCTTTCACAATGTAGTAGCCTTTTCTTTCTTCTAATATCTGCGCTGTTGGAAGTCGGTCGAGTATTGCATCAATATCGTCGCCTGTATACTTGAATTTTACGTTTCTAAGTTTGCCACCGTACATAAACTGAATTCGTTTTCTAAACTCTCCCTCTTCGAATCTGTTTCTGTATGGTATAAAGAATTTCTCATCTAATATTTTAAGCTCTCTTATTCGGTCAATTCTGTATATTGTTGGGAACGAATCATTTAAAACTTCAAAATCTTTTTTGATTTCTTCATCACTGATGAATGCCGTTACATAAAAATAGTATTCCGAAAACATTATTGCCACCGGCATTAATTTTCTTTCTACTATTTCTTTTGTTCCTGCTTTTTCATATTTAATATGGATGTATTGTGATTTTCTGATTGCCTGTCCAATATCCCACATTGTGTCCAAAAAGCTAACCTTATGCCTTGGTTCAATATAATGAAATCTTTCATTTTTTATTAAATCAAGAATTTCTTTCTGATTATTTTTAGTAACACAATTTTCAATCAGCTTATTCAGAATTTCTATCATATCTGTTTTTAGAAGTGCTCTGCTATCAAGTAATATCTTGCAGATTGCCAACATTTGACCATTAGTCAATTCCGTCGGATTCTGTTGTTCCAGACGAAATCCTTTCTTCTCTCTATCATAAATAACATTATTTATAATTCCTGTTCGCCATACTTCTGATTCCATAAAACTTCTTATATCATCAATGTCTCTCTGAATACTTCTCTCATTTACTCCATAATTATTAGCTTCCTCAACCTTGCTAACAATTTCACCACTGACTAATTTTTTATATATACCAAGAACTCGTTGTATCTTATCAGTGCTTTCACGTTGCATATCCGTTCCTCCATTTTTTGTTTAAATGAATTATACTAATTAGCGTAGACATATACTGTCACTTTAATATCATTTATTGAATTTTCTTGACATTTCATGTCTTTTTTTGCCCCATATATTTGTCTATATAATTCTAACACTGGCGATACACTGTTTTTTTCACAAACTGACCTACCGATTAAGCACTCTTAAACGAAAAAAGGAGTAGCCATTACAACTACTCCTAATTTTCCTTCTATTCTTTGTTTACAATGATAAAACAGAATTCGAATCCATATAATCGCAAAACTCATCTGTATTCGAATATTCTAAATCCACATTCATAAATTCTGCCATCTTATAGAGACCTTTATTAATTAGTCCTATATTATCAGAATCTAGTCCATTATTTATTTCGTTATTGATTATTTCAAACTCTTCTCTCTGATTTTTTAATGCTTCAATAGCAACCACATTACAAGTATTTGCGGCTTCCTCTATTTCATGAATTCGTTCATCAAATATTTCAATTATTCTATCTCTTCTCTTTTCTGCTTTTGTACTAAACAAATCAACTTTGTCTAACAAATACATAAACATTGCTGAGGCAATTCCTGAAAACATTGTTGACAAAACAACTGACCAAGGTTCTCCTATTCCTATTTTTGCCAGTAATGCTTCGATACCTATACCTGCTATAGCTACAACGCTTCCACCAATCAGCTTTATTATTGCATCACCTTTCTGTGCAGGTGTCATCTGCTCTGACTCTTTTCCAAATAATATTTTTGCAGATTGTGCAAAGATTTTTATACCTTCTTTTAGAATTTTTAATACTTGTTTAAATACACCTACAAAAAGATTTATAATGCATTCTGTTAAAGATGTAATAAATCCTTTTATAAATTCACCAATATTATCACCTATAAAATTTTTCGCATGTTGAAGCATATAGCTTTTTACTCGTCCACATCTGATTGTTAACGCTTCCATTGTTGATGATGCATTTACCCCTTCCTGCATTCCATTTTTAAACACATCTGATATTTCATAATATATTGGTTTCACAACAAAAAGAATAACATTGCCAACTGCATAGTCTGCTGCCTGTTTTGCGGCTTCCTTTGTATTATTCTTGCCGATTTCTTTTGCTTTTTCTTTTTGCCTTGATTCATATTCATCAATTTCTGCATTTTTTCTTTTTTCTACATTTTCTTTTATTTTATTTAACTGCTCTTCGTTTGGCTTTTGACCATGCTTTTTCTCATATGCCTTAACCTTTGATTCAAGCATAGCATTATATTTTTCATTGATTGTTTTTTTATCAATTTTGCCTACTAAATTATGCGCAATAAGAGAATTAGCATTCTTTTCAATCTCTTTCTCAGCTTCCCTCTGAAGTCTTAGCATATTTTCTTCAGTCTGCTTATCAAGAGGTGTTCCGTTTGCTCTCATCTTTTCGATGTATTCTTTATTTGATAATGCTCCCTTTCCTCGTCCGTCATTTATTTCAGCTGCTGTTGTAGCAAAATTGTAATCTGAATTAGCTATCCTTTTTATGTCATCATCATCCAAAGCATAATTATGCTTAAATTGCTCATGAATTTGTTTTAATGGCACAATATGATCTGTTTCTGCCAATTTACCATATTTTTCATCATTTGAACTGTTAGGTCTGTTTTTCTTTGAATCATATAAATCGTTTGTGCCTCTGTATTCGTCTTCTACAGTACTATGACCGGTTGTTTTTCTATCTTTATATCCGTCCATAGCCTCTTTATCTTCATACTTACTTTTTCTTGTCTCTTTATTATAATTTTGAGACATATTTGAATTTACATTTCCTTTATATTCAGGTGCTTCTCCTGTATGGCTTTTCTCCCATTTTGTTCTATCTACTTGATATTCTATCTCATCATGATTTGCATTTTTATATTCGGTATAACCATTTATTGTTGTACCGTTAAAATTATCTCCATCGTAACTAAATTCTTTGCATTCCTGTATTACTCTTGATGCTGTAATCCCTTTTTTTCTCGCACTTCTTCCCATTTTTGTTCTTTCCAACAATCCATCTACAACAGCTGAAAATACCGGAACCAAAATTTCCTCTTGCATATTTTCACCTGATGCAAATTGCTCATATACTTCATCAATAACCTTCTGAGATGACTCTTTATCATACAATTCCATTTCCTCTAATAATGAAGTTATTTCCAATGGTGATGCTGTTTTTAATTCCTCTATAGCTCTTTGTCTTTTTTCATCCATATCCATTACCTCTTTTATGCTGCGTTAACAACATTTTTAATTTCTTCAAATTGTTTCTTCATGTCCTCAGCATGTTTTTTCACATTATTTGTATCAGATATTGATACAATCTGGGCATCAGTCATCTTCTTAAGTATTTTACTTGCCGTTACAATTGCTTCTACTTCTTCTTGTTGTATTTTCGGCAGTCTTCTAACACTCATTTCTTTGTGTACCAATTTATGTGCGAAATTTAAGCACCTTACAAACAAATAATTTACATTATTGTCTAATCTTACTAATAATTTTTCATACATACCAATAAGAGTTTCAAAATAATAATCAACATTTTCTAAAGATTTATCAATAACCTCAAGTTTTTTAATTTCTGCATTCATTTTTGCTATTTCATTATTAATTTTTCCTTCTTCCTCCTGAACAGCATATAATGTTTCCTTTGCTTTTTTTCTAGTATAAAATCCTAATGTAAAAAATGCCTGTATAGAAGTTTTAAACTTGTATTTATTAAAATCTATCTTATATAAGGCTTCTTTGTCTCTGACAGAATCGAACGATAAAACAGCTTGTTTATAGGATTCTATAGTAAAATCTTCGCTAATAACTACATCATGTATTTTTTCCATATTTTCCGCCATTCTCACAAACAAATCCATTTTTATTATTTCCTTCGATGTGTTTATTCTCTCTACATGTTTTTCTATAGAATCTATATATCTTTCTAATTCCTCATCAAATTTTCGTTTATGCTTATTATATTTGTTTGATATTTTTTCATACAATTCTTCCGCTTCTTTAAATGTATCTTTGCCAGAAAATTTATTCCACATATTAGTACCTGCTCTTGCAATTTTTCTACCTACCGATTTGCATTTTTCTTTCACTTTTCTACCTGCAGATTTGAATTTTTCTTTTATATTTCCCCAAATTCCCATTTTGTTACCTCCTATTATTTTAAAATAATATCGTATCCTTCTGCTAACAAATCATTAAAGTCCTGAGTCCATCTAACCATTCTTCTTATCTCAGATGCTCTAAATCCCCATTCTTGTCCGATTTTCATTATCCAATTTTCTTCATTTTCATCAATAATTTCATCGGCATCCAACACTCCTGCTAACTCTATTATAACTGCCCTTTTTATTTTTTTAGTGCTAGCCTGAAAAGCTGTGATTAGTTCCTTTTGTTCTTTATTTTTTATTTCATAATCATGTAAATTCATTTCCCTTCTGTATACATCTATTACTTCTTTTTCACTTTCTTCAATTTTTCCATCCACTGACATAGCAATTGCTGCTAACTCCATAAAATTCTTTTGTTCTTTTTCATTTAACATATTTAAAAACATACTATTACTCTCCTACTTCCTTAATTATTTTTTTTCCCATTTATATCAAATTTTGATATTTCTGCTCTTCCTGAAATGTACTCCCTTCGTTCCTTAACCTGACCATTTGCATAATACGCCATTTCTATACTCAAGTTTCCTTTTTGATCGTAGTTCTTTGTTTTTAATATTTCTCCTTTCTGTCCGTATTCTACGTCATACACTTTTCTTCGACCTTTAAACATACTACTTTGTTTTAGCATATTATTTTTATATGTATTTTTTACATCTAAACCTGTCTCTGAATCCTTTATTAATTCAACTCTATCTGATTTCTTTTCTTCGACCTTTTCAGATTTTTCTGGCTTTTCTGCCATTTTTTTGATTATTGATGCCAAAGAATTCAACGAATCAAGCTGATTATGTGTAAATTCTAATTGTTCATTAAAGATATCATAATTTCTTTTAACAATATTTTTTAACGAATCAATCTCTTTAGCTTTATCATCAATAGTATTAAAATAATTTTCTATATAATTAGTAATCTTTTTTTCGCTTTTTTCAATAGAATCCTTGTTATTGTCAATTGCCAATTTAACATTTTTTAGTGTTGCCTTGCTATCCTTTGAAAATACTCTTATTTGTTCAAAAACTCTATTATATTTTTCTGTCACAAAATTTGTATTTTCATCGTTTAGATCTTGAATGGCATTAGACTGTTTTACTAGTTCTTCATTAAATTGGACTATGCTAGCATTAACTGTGTCTATAATGGTATTAACATTGTCTGACTGTTCTTCAAATAACACTTCTAATTTATTAGCTATTTTTTTGATTTGTTCATCACTAACTTTTTGAATAATTTCTTTTATTCGATTTTCTCTTTCTATGTCGCTTGTTTCTAACGTTTCTAGGGAATTATTCAATTTGTCACTGTATTCCGTGATTCTACTTGTTATTCCTTCATTCATTTCTAGAAGTTTATCGTTTGTCGCTACGCTCATTTCCTGAAGTATATTCTCTACCTGCTCTTTATTTTCTTCATTAGCACTGCTTATATCTCCTAGAATCTTTTGGATTTCAGCATTTACTTTTCCTACTTCAGACTTTAATTCTTCTAAATTGTCATTATTAATCTGTTGCAAGTTGTTTTCTACTGATGATACAGTCTGTTTCAGATTCTCTAACTCTTCTTTTAATCGACCTTCTCTTTCTCCATCACTTGTTTCTAATATTTCAAATGAATTCTTTAACTGTTCACTGTACTCTGTGATTCTATTTGTTATTCCTTCATTCATTTCTAAAAGTTTATTATTTGTTACTCGGCTAATTTCTTTCAGAATACTTTCCACTTGTGTTTTGTTCTCTTCATTTGTAATACTCATATCTTCGAGATTTTTTTTGATTTCAGTATTTATTTTTACTACTTCCGACTTTAATTCTTCTAAATTCTCTTTGTCTGTTTCAATTAAACTCTGTTCTACTGATTTTATTATTTGTTTAAGTTCTCCTCTTGCTTCGTCTCTTCTATTTGCCTCATTATTATCTAGTTCAGCAATTTTATCATTTAATAAATCCGTAGAAATTTTTAATATTTGTTCATTTTTCTTTGAACCCTCTTCGATTCTTACGCAAACTAATGAGTTATGTTCATTCTCAATTTCTTTAAGTTTGTTAATTGATTCTTCCAATGATAAACTATTTTTGTTGACATTATTTTTTATTTCTCCTGCATTAACATTAATACTACTTATTATTGTTATAGCTTCCTTTTCAATATTGGCATTAATACTGTTTTCTGCTTCAGTAATTTTTTCTTGAACAAACTTCTGTATTTCTACTTGTTTCTTGTTAACATATTTAAAAGTTTTTTCTTTCAAATGCACTACTAATACCTTTGCATATAAAACATCTGCTACTAGAATCACACTGTTTATGATACAGGTTGTCCAAAATGGTATAAATTCTGATAATATTTCTGTATTTAATAGCATTAAAACACCACTAGTTGAAAAAATTATGTACCAAAATTTATATTTTTTTGTAATTAAATCTTTTAATTTTTTCATCCTATGTACCTCCTGTATCCTCTTTATTTTTTTGCCGATATATTTCATTTAGTTTATTATACATTTTTATTAAGACACATTCTGTCATTTCGACTTTTTTTGTGCATTTTGTCCTATATTTACTCATAAAAAAACAGCCCCTACAATGTTTTTTCATCATTGATATGACTGTTCTTATTTTTTAATTTTATAATTACATTTAAAAAAACGAAAAAATGTAATATTTCACATTTTTAAGGACGTATTTTTGTGTATCACTACATTTTTCAGGGCGTAAGTTAATTCTTTAACATTTTGAAGAATTTGTAGCATTTCTTGTTTGTAACCACCTGTTTCTGTTTTTGCACCACAATTTTATTAGAATTTTCATGTTTTGTGGTTCGATTTGAACTTATGTAAACTTACCATATCACTTATTCTTGCTTTGTAATTCAAAATATCACATATTAACCTAGATATTCTTGAATTATGTAAACTGTGCTTTCTTAAATGTTACTTATTCTGTATACGATAAATTTTATGCGCCACAAAAATTCATTTTTCTGCATTTTTATGGCGCATTTTCCTATATCTTATTTAAATTTATTTTTATGTAAACCGTTTTCACTTAATTCTGGTTTTCAACAAATCTGTAAACAGTCTCCGGTTATTTTTCAAATATATTTTTGTAATCGATAATATTTATCATCCGATTCCGCCCAGTACCGCTCCAGCTACCAAAGCAATAAAAGCAAGTGGTACTAAAACATACTTTCCAAGTGGCACAAACCATGGACCGATATTCTTATCTCTTCCCTGATTAACCGCATTAACCGCAAAGTCTTTTCCTGCAACCCAGAAGAACATAATCGCCGCAAGCATTGCTCCCAGTGGACAAATATAAATTGAAACTGCATCCATCCAGCCTGAAACAATTCCCTGGATAACTAATGCTACAATGCAACCTACAACGGCAATACTTCCAACTGCCACAGGTCTTTTGAACCCAAATCGCTCTTCTAATGTTGCCACAGGTGCCTCATATAAGTTAACAAGTGAACTCATTCCTGCAAATAATACGCATATGTAGAAAATAATTCCAACAATCTTGCCACCCGGCATGCCGTTAAATACGTTAACAAGGTAGATAAACATTAATCCCGGACCACCTGAAGAAAGCTCTGCTCCTCCAACTGCCATTCCCGGAATAATTACAAATGCTGCAAGAAGTGCCGCTATCGTATCAAATATAGCCACATTTCTTGCTGAACTTACCACATCTTCTGTTTCACTTAAATATGAACCGTAAATAACTGTTCCATTGCCTGCAATTGATAATGAGAAAAATGCCTGTCCAAAAGCATAAATCCAAAGTCTTGGATTCAGCAATCCCTTAGGATTAATTGTAAAAATATACTTGTATCCTTCGCTTGCTCCCGGAAGTGTAAAAATATAAATTCCAAGTCCAAGAAACAACGCAAACAATAAAGGCATCATAAACTTATTGGCTCTTTCAATACCTCCGGCAATACCAAATGCCATAATCACTGCTGTAACAATCACTGCAATTGCAAGCCAAGTATTGTTTCCGAAAGCTGAAGCCGTAGTTCCAAACATACCGCCTATGACATCCATATTCTTTCCCATTCCTGAAAGCTGACCTGATATTGCAAGGAATGCATATTTAAAAATCCATCCTACAACAACTGTGTAGCCAATAGCCAATGCAAGAGAACCAATTACAGGCAGTAAGCCCACAATCTCTCCTGACTTCTTCTTGCCTGTGTGCACCTCAGTACACTTTCCAAAAGCCTTAATAGGACCGCCCTTAGCCGCACGTCCCAAAGCCATCTCTTCAATAAGTCCAGTTGAACCTATCAAAATTACAAATAAAACATAGGGAATCAAAAAAGTCATTCCTCCCCAGTCTGATACCATATATGGGAATCTCCAAATATTCCCCATACCTACGGCAGAACCAATACAGGCGATAACAAACCCAGTCCCGCTCTTAAAACCGTCCCTCTTTTTTTCCATTATTTAATTATCCTTTCTACTCGTTATATGATGATTATTGTATCATATTTGCAATATAAAGTCTTACATTATTTTAGAAAGGTATTTCAAAATATTCTTTTAAATTTTTAAATATACTTATAAAATTATTTTTATATACTTGTGATTTATGTTATTATTAAGTTGTATGGATGAGGGTCTTTTTTCAGGAGCTACAGTTAAGGCTACAACAATTTCTACACAGTTTTTGATGGTTCACATGCAGGACCGTATGCCGGTGTTGGAATGCAGATTAAAAAAACAGGAACAACAAAAGTTTCTTTTAAGGTAAGATGCGGAAAGAAGATATACAACTGCAAAACAACAGTTAAAGTTGTAAAATATGCTAACCCATTTAAGAAAATCTTATTAGACAATACAGACATCACAAAATACTATAACCATAAGTTTTCAAGTCAGGAAAGTAGCCTTGGAAAAATTATATCTTTAAAACCTAACAAGAATTGGAAAATCAAATCTTGCTACCTGTACAAAAACGGCAAGAAATTAAAGAAACTTAAAGGTTCTTCTTATACACTTCCTGAAGATACATCAATGACACTTACAATGACAAACAAGAAAACAAAAGTTGTAGAAACATTAAAATTCGACTATGCCGACTTTGGTGATTACGACCTAGATATCTATTAAAATTTATTATTACATATTACAGAAAGGGTGCCTAATATTTGCAAGGCACCCTTTCTTTGAATATCTATTAATCAAATGTCTGCTTCTATAAACTTACGTGATAAATAATTGTCGGGTGCCACATTTTTCAGCTTCCCTTTAGAAAAATTATTTATTTAACACTAGCTAATCCAATTGCTCCCCTTTGCTTTCAATAACCTTCTTATACCAATAGAATGACTTCTTTTTGCTTCGCTTGAGGGTTCCTTTGCCCTCATTGTCCTTGTCAACATAGATGAAGCCATATCTTTTTTTCATTTCCCCTGTTGTAAATGATACGCAGTCGATACAGCCCCATGGTGTGTAGCCCATTAGGTCCACGCCGTCATCAATTACAGCCTTCTTTAATTGCTCTATGTGGGCACGAAGGTATTCAATTCTATAATCGTCATCAATTGTGCCATCTTCGTTAACAGTATCAATAGCTCCAAATCCGTTTTCTACTATAAATAGTGGAATTTGGTATCTTTCATAAAGAAGATTCAATGCATATCTAAGTCCTACAGGGTCTATCTGCCAACCCCAATCACTTGACTTAACATATGGATTAGGAACACTTCCCGGAAATCCGTCAATCCCATTACCATCTGCCACATGGTCTGCTTTAACCGCATTAGTCATATAGTAACTTAAACCTACATAATCCACAGTGCCTTCTTTAAGTATCTGTGCATCTCCTTCTTCCATATTAACGTGAATGTTTTTTCTCTTCCATTCCGGCCAGATATATGATGGATACTCACCTCTTACGTGAACGTCGCCAAACAAATATCTGTCATGCATTGCCTCAACTGAGTACATCATATCGTCAGGATTACAGGAATATGGATATAATGGAACACAAGCCATCATACAACCAATCTTAAAATCAGGATTAATCTTATGTCCTTCCTTAACTACCATTGCACTGGCAACCAACTCATGATGTACGACCTGATACATACATTCTTCCGGATGTTCTTCTTTTGTGAAAATCACTCCCGAACAAGTATATCCAAATAATGGATACTCATAGTTTTTCTGATTATTAATTTCATTAAAAGTCATCCAATACTTAACTTTATCCTTGTATCTTTCCATTACTGTAAGTGAATAATGAACAAAGAAATCAATAACCTTTCTGTTTTTCCAACCACCATATTCTTTTACAAGATAATATGGCATTTCAAAATGTGATAATGTTACAACAGGTTCAATTCCATATTTAAGTAATTCATCAAACAAATCATCATAGAATTTAAGACCTTCTTCATTAGGTTCTTTTTCGTCTCCATTTGGAAAGATTCTTGTCCATGCTATGGATGTTCTAAAACATTTAAATCCCATTTCAGCAAACATCTTTACGTCTTCCCTATAATGACCGTAAAAATCAATTGCCTCATGGTTAGGATAATTGTATCCTTCAAGCACTCCGTCTGTAATCTGTCTGTCAACACCGTGTGCTCCTGCTGTTAAAACATCAACAACGCTTGGTCCCTTTCCACCAACGTTCCATGCTCCTTCAACCTGATGAGCCGCTACAGCTCCTCCCCACAAAAAATCTTTAGATAACATTTAATCCTCCTAAACTGTTAAGAATGCAATATCCTTTACAGCTTCCTTCTTTCCTTCTAAAACTTCAATATTTTTTGATGTGTCAGTAATAATGTACATTACAGTATTGTCATAACCTTCTTTTTTGAGGAGTTCGTTGTCAAAATCTATAAGCAAATCTCCCTTTTTAACCACATCTCCCTGTTTAACCTTAATGCTAAATCCCTTTCCATTAAGGTTAACTGTATCTACACCAATGTGAATTAAAATTTCTGCACCTTTTCCGTCTGACATACCAACTAAATGACCTGATGGATACAATGCAACAATCTTTCCATCAAATGGTGCATGGACTTCTCCATTTGCAGGGATAATTCCAACACCTTTCCCCATTGCTTCTGATGCAAAAGCCTGGTCTTTAACTTTACTTATTGGGAAAACTTCTCCGGCTACAGGTACTGCGAATTCTATTGTAGGTTCATTATTTTCTTCAATAGCTGTGTTTCCTTCTAAGTTTTCAAAGTCATCTGTAGGTTCATCTTCAAAACCAACAATCATAGTAAGAACCGCACCAAGTACAAATGAAACTAAGATTGAAATTAAAAGTCCAATAAACTGTGTTGTATGACCTGCTTTAAAGTATGCAGGTAATGTTGCAATACCCGGCATATTGTAACTCCATGAAACTGTATGGAAAGCGCCACCGATTGCACCACCAATTGCACCTGCAATACATCCGCAAATCATAGGTTTCTTTAGACGTAAGTTTACACCGTAAATAGCAGGTTCTGTAATACCGAACAATCCTGTAATAGCTGCTGATGCTGAAACACCTTTCATTTCTTTATTCTTAGTTTTTAAGAATACACCAAGTGTTGCACCTGCCTGTGAAAATACTGCTGCTGACTGTAAACCTGTAAATGTGTCATAACCTAAGTTAGCATAGTTGCCAACTGTTACCGGTGTTATCCCCCAGTGAACACCGAAAATTACAAGAATTTCCCATATACCACCAACTACAAATCCTGCAACTATAGGACTTAAGTTGTACAATGTATTATAAATACCACCAATTGCTCCACCAATTGTATTTCCAATAGGTCCGAAAGCAAGCAATGTAAGTGGAACCATAATTGCAATAGTAAACATTGGTGTAAATAAGTTTCTGATTACGATTGGCAAATACTTTTCAAAAAATCTCTGAACATAAGATGCAATCCATATTGCCAAAATAATAGGGATTACTGATGATGTATAACTTAAAAGCTGAACTTTAATTCCCAAAAACTTAACTGTTTCTCCTGCGTTAACCATTGCTATGTAATCAGGACAAACAAGTGCACATGCAATTACAAGCGAAATAAAAGTATCTACCTTAAACTTCTTTGCCGCTGTTACTGCAATTAAAACAGGTAAGAATGTAAATGCTGTCCATGAAATAAAGTTTAAAATTCTGTAAGTTCCACCTGTTGTATCTATAGCATTAAGCGCAACCAAAACTCCAAGAATACCCTGAAGAATACCACAAGCTGCAAGTGTGTATAGGAACGGTGCAAATATTGCTGAAATAACGTCAATGATTCTGCTAACCACTCCTGCTTTCTTGTTTCCTGTGCCCTCTGATGTACTGTCATCCACTGTAACTAATTCCATAACATATTTGTACGCATCTGTTACATGATTTCCGATTACTACCTGAAACTGACCTCCTGCCTGAACAGTAGTAATTACACCTTTGATTTTTGCAACCTTTTCTTTGTCTACAATTGACTCATCTTTTAAAATAAATCTAAGTCTTGTAGCACAATGAGTTACATTTGAAATGTTTCCGTCGCCACCAAGTTCTTTTACAAGATCTTTGGCAGTCTTCTGATAATCAATTGCCATTTTAAATTCTCCTTTTTCTTTGTTTTTCCGTCATGTCTTCATCGGCTAAAAGTATTTTATCATAACCATATTTTATTTCTACAAATCTGCGTTTTATGTAACATATAATAAAAAAAGAAATATGTTACATAGGCGTAACACCCTGTAACATATTTCTTAACCCTTAAAATTTATTTTAATTTCCTGTTATATACTCTTTCAACCGCTATTTAACAGTTTTTTCAATAATAAAATTGCTATATTTTATAGCCTTCTTCCTATTGCCTCAATTAAATAAATAACCGGTATCTGCGTTGTTGTATTAATGTGATTTCCCATATCATGGTCAGTAACATAATAAGATAAACTGTAGTCTGATAATTTGGAAAGTGTAGAAACACTCTTATTCGTAATACTTATGATTTTACATTTGTTCTTTTTAAAATCACTTGCCATTTGTACAACCTGTTCCGTTTCACCTGAAACAGATAATGCTATAACAACTGCATCACTCATTCCCTCCATTATTGGAAAATAAGGATCTTCTATGTACTGACTAAATTTCTTTAAGTTAGAAAAATATCTTGCACCGTATTTTCCAAGAATGCCTGAAGTTCCAAGTCCAATAAAAATAACCTGCTTTGCATCTCTTACAACATCTGCGATTTCATCAAGTTCCTTCTGGTGAATTTCTGAACTTATCTTCTGAAAATATTCCTGAATCTCCTGAATATCCTCATTAACCTGATGTTTCTTATTCTTCTCTTCGTTTAAGAACATCTTAAACTTTACTTTAAATTCAGAATATCCGTCAAAACCGGCTTTTCTACAAAACCGCATAACTGTTGCAGTTGATACATGAACTTCGTCTGCCAATTCTCTTACAGTCATGTAAGTTACTTTCTCTTTGTTCTTCATTAAATAATCATACACCAGCATTTCCATATCGTTTAATGACTTCAGAATCTCATAATTAAACATATTATACCTCTTTGAAGCTTAATTAATTGTTTCAACTCTGATATTATACCATAAACGTGGATTTTATTGTTTACTTTTTGGTTTTCACTGCCTTAACTTTTGTCCATACTGAATAAACTTTCTTATTCTTACCATTTATTTTTTTCGTCTGATAAGCTCTTATGCGTACATAGTATTTTTTGTTTCCTCTAAGTTTTTTAATTATTACTTTGGTTTTCTTTGCACTTACTTTTAAAGTCTTTGTAGCTTTTTTTAACTTTTTCTTTGTAGAATATTGTATTTCATAAAATACTTTACCACTATTCTTCATCTTGTTAAAAGTTACTGTTAATCTTTTGGAACCCTTTGTTATTTTCTTAACTGATGGTTTTCTAAGTGTTTCCTTTTCTGAAGCTGTTGTACTGCCGATAAGTATTGTTCCGGAAGCTGTTGGTTTAGCATTTGTGGTTGTTGTTTCTCTGTCAGGGTTAGTTGCCCCATGAGTTGTAGTTTCCCCATCGGACTTAGTTGTCATCGGAGTTGTAGTTTCTCCACCGGCAGGATTTGTAGTTGGTTGCACACTTCCGTTACCTGTTTTTGAAGCCTGAAATGTATTTCCATAAACTCCCATATTTATTCTATTTCCATTAGGTTCAGGTTCATTTGCATAATCACTTGCAGGATTTCCTGCGTTGATACACGGACTTGCATCTGTATCTGTTACCCATTTTGAACCGTCCCATCTGCCACCTGTTGACTTAAGATGAAAGTCGCCATTGTTCAAATCTGCAAATATAGGATCTTTGAAAATACATCCTTCTCCATATCCATAAGTATTTCCATCCCAACCATCGTTATAAATACATGTATAAGTAATATTAAATACATTTATACCTTCACTTACATCAAAACCTCTTGTATTTTTTGCTATAATACTATCTTGGATAATAGGAAATTTTGTCATTGATTTGCTTGCTTTAATTCCATAATAATTATTTGCCAAGGTAATATTTTTAAGTATTATGCTATCTGTAAGATTATCATCAATACTAAGGTCTAATCCAATTCCGTAACGTTGCTGTTGAAAATTGTAAATCACGCAATTAGATGCTTCAAAAATATTCTCCGATGGAATTTTATTACCATATGCAGTAATACTCACTCCTGAATATGTGTCATTTCCTGTTCCTTTTATAAATACGTTTTCTATTAAAATCTTGCCACAAATATAATCATAATAACTGTTATATTTAACGCTTATTCCTGATGATTCATTTATGAAATCACTATTCTTTATAGTCAGTACTTGTGGTATTTTTTCTTCTGACTCTGTTGATTTACTTACTACCGTACTACTTAACTTAACATTATCAAATACGCAATTTTCAAACACTGCCTTTCCCTCTAAATAATCAGAAGAAGAATTTTGTTCTAAACTAATTCCATTAGAAGATGTTGTAAGTCCCCTGTCAGATGCAGCAACAAATCTCACAGGATTTACTTTTTCTCCAATTGCCTCTAATTCCCCATTATATAAAACATTTAATGACTCTATTACATTTGTACTGCCTGCATTAAATTTAACTTTTGATTTGTTTCCATTCTTATATCCAATATTACAATTTTTAAAATAGTACTCCAACCCGGACACATTTCCAAGGTTACATTCCTGAGTTATCATACTTCCATTTAATTCTACATAATTTCCATATTCTGATGAGTAATCGCACCTGTTTTCCTTATAATGTCTTGTTTTATCAGCGTTAATATTAGCTCCAAACTGTACTTTAATAGGTGCACATTTATTCATCTTTTTAGATTCCGTGGATTGGCTTCCATAAAATATGTTCCCTTCTATTATATAATTACATTGACCATCTAAATCTAATGCATTCTTGGTTAATGCTCCTCCTTCTTTAGTATAAAATATATTATCCTTTATTTCTGCATTTCCTCCCCAAACAACTGATGGGCTATAAGACTGTGACACATTATTTTCAAATATGTTATTTTCTATAACACAATTAGATTTTTCATTATACAAATAACTATCATATTCATCAGAAGTTACCCCCTCAATTCCCATTGAAAGAGATTTAAAAGTCGAATTTGATATTTTTATATTTGCCTCAACTTTATTTCCATCGTAGTCTCCATAATAGACGCCGGCTCCTATTTCACTTGTCTGCAAATCAACATTCTTAACTAATTCCGTACTATCAAAATTGCAATGATCTACTACTAAATTAAACCTAGTCTCTTCTGTTCCATAAGATACATCAATAAGCCCTTCCGTAAAATCTCTATATTGAGCTCCACCATTTATAAAATTACAGTACTCAAAAGTGTCTGTAACCTCCCCATTATCCGGAAGAAATATCTCTATACCATTCCATCCCACATGAGTGTCTATGTTTTTAAATGTTATTGGTTTCTCCTTTGTGCCTTTTGCCTCAATGCTTCCATCCTCTTCAACTATAAAAATTGGATAAGGTCTATATACTACCTCTGAATTTTCTATTCCATCTATATTACCTGTTCCTGTTCCAAACAAAATTGTTGTTCCCGGCTCAATTATTAATTTACACTTTACGGTTGGACGATTAACCATATTTTTTGAACATATTACATATGTTTTATCCTTTGTCCATCTTACAACATTGCTTCCATCTTCGGACACGATGTCATCGCTTACTATTATCAAATTATCATAATTGACACTGTTGTCTTCTGCTGTAATGTTCTGTGGCATTATTAACATTATCAACGCCAGGCTTAAAATTATAACTACCCATTTTTTATTCATCATATATGCCTCCAAATTTTTATTATATTTCCCGTTATTTTCACATTCCCATTTATGTGCTGATTTGCAAAAATAATGTACACTTAATTTTATTCTTTAACAGAATTTATGTTAAAAAATAAAAAACCGATAAGGTATGTTTAGTATTACATATTCCCTTACCGGTTAACAAGTTGACATATGTCTCATATTTAATTTTAGTCTGTTTTTACTGCTATAATTACTCCCAACTATACTATATCTAATATTTCTTTAAAATTGTTTAACTTGTATGTAGTTTTGCCATACTTTGATGCTTCGCCTAACCCAGCTGAATCAAAAATAATTCCTTTATATTTTTTCATTTTGTACTAACTCCATTCCTGTTTTAAGTACACGAAGTACTCTCTCTGCTGCATAGCATAAATATTTCTCTGCATTATCCATGGCATTATTTAAAGAAATAATGTTACACACAGAAGCTTCCATTCCGCTAACTCCCATACTATACAATTGATTAATTTCTTCTCCTAAACTTCCTGAAATAACCAATACCGGAACATTATATTTCTTACATTTTCTTGCAATTCCATAGATAACCTTTCCACATGCTGACTGGTAATCCGTCTTACCTTCTCCTGTAATAACAATATCAGTACTATCTAATTTTTCTTCAAAATTATTTAACTCAAGTAACACATCTATGCCTGATTGCATCTTTCCATTTAAAAATCCATATAAAGCGGCACCAAGTCCTCCTGCAGCACCTAACCCTTCAATTTCTTCTATTGAATGTCCCAAATATTCTTCCAGAATTTTTCTATAGGAAATCATTCCTTTTTCCAGCTTTTCCAACTTTTCTTCTGTACCACCTTTTTGTGGTCCATAAACGTATGTTGCACCTTTTTCACCTGTTAGAGTATTAGTCACATCACACATGACAATGGTTTCGACTTCAGAAATTTCTTTTATAGCAAAGGTATCATCTATAGTTGCAATTTTTTCAAGATTTTCTCCTATTCCTGACAATTCATTTCCTTCCGAATCCAAGAATCTATAACCAAGGGCTATCATTGCACCTATTCCTCCATCATTTGTAGCACTCCCACCTATTCCTATATAGATTTTAGTACAACCGTTTTCAATTGCATGCTTTATGAAAATTCCAGTTCCAAAAGATGTTGTAATCATAGGATTTTTTTCTTTTTCATCAATTAACGTTAATCCTGAAGCCTGCGCCATTTCAATAACTGCAATATTACCTTTTCTAAGATAATATCCATCTATTTTTTTACCTAAAGGATTCACTGTATCAATTACTATTTTGTCATATCCATTGCCACTTTCACCATAAATAGCTTCTAAAGTTCCTTCTCCTCCATCAGCGATTAACATTTTTTCACAAAAGCTTTTTGGAAAAATTTCCTTAACTATTGATTCAATAATATTATTAACCTGATTAGAAGATAAACTTCCTTTAAACGAATCTGACGCTATAATAAATTTCATTTTGTTTCTCCTTTAGTTCTAATTTTAATATGCAATAACCACTTTATTCTGATAAATATATTCTTTTTATTAGTTTTTTGAATTTTTCTATATAGTCTTCTACACCTATCTTTTCATCTAACTTAGTGTATTCTTCAAATTTATTTGATTTGATTTTTTCTATACAATGTAATGTTATATTAAATGAAAAAATCATTTGATATCATAACAAAAGTTATATTATTCTCTTCTTATATGTGCATATAATCCCAACTATAATGATAGTTATGTAATAAAGAATAGTACGAGCATTTTTAATTTTATCAGCTATCATAATTCTGTATGCCTCCTTCTTCCATGAGATTACAGCAAACGTAGTAGTAATGTCTATCAAAAGGCTTTTACATATTAGATAAAAGCATGTAAAATTTCTTTTACATAGCTTAATTGCGGTCTATTTAGCTTGTTTCTTGA
>ERZ773224.711-NODE-711-length-45927-cov-26.425597_pt1 | contig 45927 bp, 46 predicted proteins | sample MGYA00580526_ERZ773224 | MGnify/ENA primary metagenome ERZ773224 (study PRJEB29015, sample SAMEA2737743) | human gut metagenome | biome: human gut; feature: human-associated habitat; material: faeces | place: China | collected 2012 ... | reverse complement strand
TAAATGCCATTGCCCATAGGGATTATTCTATTTCGGGAACACAGATTGATGTTGACATATACTCAGACAGAATAGAAATAGTTTCACCGGGGTCATGGTTACTGCCTAAAGATTACAATGCATATCCAGCTGGTTCAATACCCTCTATCAGAAGAAATGCTATCATAGCAGCTTGCCTGGATGTGGCAAATCTGATGGAGAGAGGTGGAACCGGTTTTCAAACCATGATTGAATCCTACAAAGCCTGTCCTGATGAAATTCAACCGGTAGTATCTATATATCCGGGATTCTTGAATTTGAAATTATTCGACAGATTATATAGGGATGAAGTTATAGAACTTGATTTGGAAGGACTTACTGATGGAGAAAAAGTTCTGGCTATTCTTAAGATGGAAGGACCAAAGCCAATTAAGGAACTGCAGATGTCTCTTAACTACCGAAGCAGAAGCCAATTCCTAAATGAGGTTATAAATCCTCTTATGAAATCAGGGGAGATATATAGGGATGGTAAGCCAAAATCACCAACAGCACTTATTAAAATCAAAAGATAAAATATCATTTACAGTGCGTGATTACAAAGCTGATATAAGAAAAGATGCGGCAGAGAAACTGAAAGAGCTTGAGAAAGCTATGACAAAAGGGAGGGCATAAAATGTCTGTTATATATAATGAAACAAGAAGAATCTTTAAGCTGGATACAGAAAATACATCATACTTGATCGGTATTTCACCGGAAGGATATGTTGGGCATGTATATTATGGAGAATATTTAGAGGATGCAGATGCGTACTATTTGTTAAGAACAGAAGAACCTCCGTTTACACCATCTGTAAATGAACGTGAAAAATCTTCATTTTTAGATTACTTTCCGACAGAATATCCGTCCGGAGGAGTGGGAGATTATAGAGAAAGCTGCATTAATGTCAGAAATGAAGCAGGATGTATGGGAAGTGAGTTCTTTTACGATTCTTATGAAATTAAGACGGGGAAACCATCATTGGATGGGCTTCCGGCATCTTTTGGAGGAGCAGAGGACGTCACTACACTTGAGATTACCTGTGTTGATCCGGTCTTAAATCTGAAATTAATACTTTCCTATTCAGCATTTGAAAAGGAAGATGTAATAACAAGAAGCGTGAAAATAGTAAATACAGGAAAACAGCAGGTAAGACTTGAGAAAGTTTACAGTGCATGTCTGGATATGGATAATGAGAATTTTGAACTGCTCACACTTCATGGCTCCTGGGGCAGAGAGCGTCATATCCAGCGTCGGGTAATTTGTTATGGAAAGCAGCTTGTATCATCTGCAAAAGGAAAATCCGGACATCAGGAACATCCATTTATAGCACTTGTGACGCCGGGAACAAACCAGCAGCAGGGAAGAGTGTATGGAATGCATTTCGTATACTCTGGTAACTTCATCGGACAGGCAGAACTGACACAGTTTGATACTGTCCGTATGGTAATGGGAATCAATCAGGAAGAATTCTGCTGGAATTTACGAGGTGGTGAGTCATTTCAGGCTCCGGAGGTTGTGCTGACATTTTCGGAAGAAGGACTTGGGAAGATGACAAGATCTCTTCATGATTTCTATCGTCAGCATATGATCAGAAGTAAATACAAAGATCAGAAGCGTCCGATTTTGATCAATAACTGGGAAGCAACGTACTTTGATTTTAATACAGAGAAACTTCTGGATATTGCAAGAGAAGCGAAAAAAGACGGCATTGAGATGCTTGTTATGGATGATGGCTGGTTTGGTAAGAGAAATTCGGATAACTGTTCACTTGGGGACTGGTTTGTAAATGAAGATAAGATTAATGGCGGACTTAAGCATCTTGTAGAAGAAGTGAAGAAAATAGGACTGAAATTTGGCATCTGGTTTGAGCCGGAGATGATTTCACCGGATTCTGAACTTTATAAAGTACATCCGGAGTGGGCAATTCATATTGAGGGACGTAAAGCAACACAGATCCGTCAGCAATATGTACTTGATCTTTCTAATCCGGAGGTTATAGATTATGCATATGAATCTGTGGCAAAGATTTTAAGAAGTGTGTCGATTGACTATGTGAAATGGGATATGAACCGGGAGTTAAGTGATCTTGGCAGCAGTTATCTTGACAAAGATTCGCAGCAGGAATTATTCCATCGTTATGTGCTTGGTCTATATAAAATGCAGGAACGTTTGATTACGGAATTCCCTGATTTGTTACTGGAAAACTGCTCCGGAGGCGGTGCAAGATTTGACCCGGGAATGTTATATTATAGTCCACAGATCTGGTGCTCAGATGATACGGATGCAGTAGAGCGTCTGGAGATTCAGGAGGGAACTGCACTTATCTATCCGCTGTCTACAATGGGAGCGCATGTTAGTGTGTGTCCGAATCATTCCGTAGGACGAATAACACCATTCGAAACAAGAGGACATGTTGCACTTGCAGGAACATTCGGTTATGAACTGGATATTACAAAGCTTCCGGAAGAGGAGCGTAAAATGATCAAAGAACAGACAGAAATGTATCATAAGTACAATGACCTTGTAAGAGAGGGGGATTATTACAGAATCGCTTCCTTCTCTGAAAATGGTCATTATGATTGCTACATGGAAGTCGCGAAGGATAAATCTGAAGCACTTGTAACTTATGTCCAGGTACGCGGTATGACGAATAATAAGAGTAGAAAGTTAAAGCTGCAGGGATTAGATCCAAAAGCAATCTATCAATTAGAAGGAACAGAAGAGAGCTATTCAGGAGAAATTCTGATGAAAGGCGGATATCTGTTTAAAGATTTCTGGGGAGATGCGGTCAGCAGACTGTACCATTTTATGAAAAAATAATAAGTAGTAAAAGAAAGCTGTGAGATAGTAAGAAGTTTTTATTTTTTCACAGCTTTTTTGTAGAAAGGAGACTATGAAGAAAAGTCTGTAAATTAGATTCTTCTAGGATAATGATGGGCGAAAAGCTTGAAAAATCAGCTTTTCGCCCTTTGTTTATATATAACAGTTACTAAAACGCATATCAAGAGCAGGCGGTTCTGCAGCCTGTTTTGCGATGGAATATTGCCTATTCTGGAAGTCCACTTTTTGTCTTCGTCATTTTCTATCTTACCTCCTGAACTTTTTTGCCTTTCAGCATATATATTCTAGATTCAAAATCGGTACAAGGAGTCACATTCCCTGGCACTTCACCAGCTGTCACATCGGATGTGATCAATCCATAATTCATCAATTCGTCTCCGTAATTTTCTGTATGGTTCCATACATTTTCATAAATCATATCCGGGTTCAATCCCTGTAATCTGACACGGCTATACGGCTGATTCACTCCATTTAAAACACGATAGTAGCCTACGATTGCAAGCGTGCGGTCTTCATTTGTCACCATCCATACCGTCTCATTTCCTTCGAATGGACTTTTCAGACGATAAAATGTTCCAAACTGTAACACTTCCCGGTATTCTTTCATAAATGTGATCTGTTCTTTTACTTCTTTGATCTCTTCTTCTGTCAATTTGTTGAGATCCAGTTCGTATCCAAAAGTTCCAAAGTATGCTACATTCGCTCTTGTATGTAATGGGGTATTGCGAAATACCTGGTGATTCGGGACAACAGACACATGGCTTCCCATACTGCTGAGCGGATAACACATAGAAGTTCCATACTGAATCTTCAGACGCTCAATTGCATCCGAATCATCACTTGTCCATCCCTGTGGTGCATAATACAGCATTCCCGGGTCAAATCTTCCGCCACCGCTGGCGCAGGATTCGAATAATACTTCTGGAAACTCATTTGTCAAACGTTCATACAGATCATATACACCTAAAATATAACGATGGAACACTTCTCCCTGTCTGTCTGAAGGAAGTTTGCTGCTGTAGCATTCTGTAATACTTCGGTTCATATCCCATTTAATATATGAGATTTTCGACTCCGATAATAACTTTGCCATCATTCCGTAAATATGATCTACTACTTCTTTTCTTGAAAAATCGAGTACATACTGGTATCTGCCGTGTGATGTATTTCTTCCCGGTGTCTGTAAGATCCAGTCTGGATGTGCTCGATAAAGATCAGAGTCTTTATTTACCATCTCCGGCTCAAACCAAAGACCGAATTTTAATCCCAGTGCTTCAATTCTTTCTGACAGGCCCTTGATGCCATTTGGCAGAAGCTCTTCATTTGCCACCCAATCACCAAGACCGGCTCTGTCATTTCTTCTTGCGCCAAACCATCCGTCATCTAAGACAAACAGTTCTACTCCACATTCTTTTGCTTTCTTTGCAATCTCTACAAGGCGATCTTCTGTAAAGTCAAAATAAGTTGCTTCCCAGTTGTTATTTAAAATCGGTCTTGCCTTATCACGCCAGTACCCTCTTGCGAGTCTCTTAGCATACAGCTTCTGGAACGTCTGACTCATGCCATTTAATCCATTTTCACTGTAAACCAGAACTGCTTCCGGTGTCTGAAAGCTTTCTCCCGGTTCTAATTTCCAATCGAATCCTTCCGGATTGATCCCGGCTGTAATTCGTGTCACATCATGTGTATCTACCTCTGCCTGCATACGGAAATTTCCACTATATACAAGGCTTATTCCGATTGCTTCTCCTGCATTTTCATCTGTGTTGTGACGTTTTAAAGCAAGGAACGGATTATGTTCGTGAGAAGAATTTCCGCGCATGCTGTCGATAGCTGTTATGCCTTGCTCCAATGTTCGATTCTTAATATAGCGCTCTCTGGACCACGCACCGGACAACTGCATCCATTCATAATCCTTATCCGGAAGATCCAGGCTTAAGCTCATCATATTTAATACATGCAGATTTTTCTCACCAGCATTTTCAATATAAGCACTTCTTGCAATTGCACTATATTCATCAAAAATCGTATATAAAAGCGCCAGTCTTGCACCGGTCAAAGCGTCTTTCAGGAAGATGCGCAATGTCTGTGCTTCCTCATCGGACTCTGTGTAAGTTGCCGGCAATCCGGAGAGTTTCGGTTTTCCGTCAATGATCTCATAGCTGTCATATTGGAACTCACTGATCCTGCTGCCATTTTCCTGCAACAATTCAATTGCCGGATGTCTGTAGTCTGTCGTACCGTAAACAGGATATTCCTGTCGGATATGTTCCAATGAAAAAGTACGATCCCATTCATATATATATGATGTCATTGGGCGTCCACATTTTTCAACCAGATAAGAAAAATCTGCTTTATCATGAAGTCGTTTTCCAAAATATAATTGTCCCAGATGTCCATTTTCTAATACACATAAGATATAACTGATTTTTTTATTGTATAAATGAAAAGTTTTTGTTTCCTTGTGAAAAATAATCTGTCTCATATATTACCTCTTTTACAATTGAACCTGTGTACTTGTTCCTTATGTTTGTTGATACAAGTATAGCGTACAAAAAAAGCATCCGTTATACCTTTTTGTTAAGATTTATATCTCAAATGTTAGGTATCAGATACTTTTTTAACATTTTATCTATTCTTTTTCGATGTTTCCTACATAAATTGTTTTATGCTTCTTGTATTCTTTCAGTTCATTTTGTGCACGGATCAATCGTTCTCGGGCATCCTTTCTGTTGTCATTACGATATTGGGTCGGCGTTATTCCCACTTTCTGCTTGAATACTTTACCGAAAGCAAGGGAATTACGATAGCCGCAGGAAACTGCAATTTCCTCCACAGACAGATTTGTAAGTGCGAGCTGCTCCTTTCCTCTGGAAATTCGAAATTCCGTCAAAAAATCTTTCGGAGAGATTCCAAGACTGTTCATAAATATTGTATATAAATAGCTTCGATTTAGTGCCAAATAATTTGCTATATCTTCCACTGTGATTTTCTGTGAATAGTAATTCTTTATATAGGCAATTGCTTCCTGCACATGTATGCTTTCTTTTGTATCATTCGAATATTGCTGAATTTCAATCCCACGAGCCAGTACTGAGAAAAACTGATAGAGCTTTCCCTGGAGATAGTAAAGATTTTCTGCAGTTGAACGCGTATGATGAAGCATTTCAAATACAATTTCTTTCAGTTCTTCTCCATATTCACACTCGCATGTAAGCTGACGACTGTTCAGTCCGAGATCTCTGACAAATCTCTGTGCCTCCGTACCACCAAATCCTACCCAAAGGTAAGACCATGGGTCCGTTTTATCTGCCTGATAAAAGGTAAGGCTTTCCGGCTCGATCAGAAAGGCCTGTCCTTCTTTCAGCTGATACTTCGTTTCACCTACCTGATAGATACCTTTGCCCTTCATTACATAATGCAAAATATAATTGGGTCTTGCGGCCGGTCCATAGCTATGTAATGGCTTGCATTCTGCAAATCCGCAGAAACACAAATGAAAATCTTTAAACTTTGGTTTTAATAGTTGTAATACGTAAGAATCTTCCATAATCTGTATCCTCTCTTAATCCTGCTTACGTGCTCTTTATGTCTGGTTTAATGGTTCTTTTTCCTGCCAGGCACAGAAAATCTGCAAGTCTTCCGGGAAAACCTTTATCTAAGAAAAAAATACAATATTAACATGAATATCATGAATATAATATTGGAGGCTGTGAATATTCCCAAATACTTCCCTCTCAGATTCCTGTTTTCTTTTGCAATATATTTGAAACTTATCAGGCTTGCCATGGATGCAATCAGAGTGCCGAGACCTCCAATATTGGTTCCGACAATTAAAGCCCGGTAATTATCTGTAAAGCCGGATAAAAGAAGCGCAACGGGAACATTGCTCATAATCTGACTGGCAAGAACAGCAGTAAGTGTTTCCCTTCCTGCCATGATTCTTTCCAGAAAACTGCTGAATTGCGGAATCCTTCCAAGGTTGCCGATAAAAATAAATAATGCGATAAAGGTGGCAAGCAGGGAGTAATCCACCCTGCTTATATTTTCCCTGTTTCTTAGCAGCATATATATAAGAACCAATACAAGAGGAATCTGGTATGGAATGATACGTGCAACAGTGAGCAGGCAGATTGTAAATAAGATCAGGTAAGCGGCCAGGTATTCCATGTTAAGTTCTTTTCTGTCAGAGAATCCCAAAAGAGTTTTATCTTTTTCGGAACCGCATACGTGAGGTGCTTTGGCAGCGGCTACCTGTATCCATATCAGAAGAAGGATAAGTGCTGTGGCGGAATAGGGAAGCATCAGGGTTATTAATTCTACCGCGGACATTCCTGCTCTGGCATATAGATAAAGGTTCTGCGGATTTCCGATTGGTGTGAGCATGCTTCCGAGATTAGCAGCGATTGTCTGCATGGCTACTATTTTAAGAAGCCAGTAATTGCCCAGTTCCTTTGGCAGTTTATGCACAATGATCAGTGCAAGAGGAACAAAAGTAATCAATGCCACATCATTGGTGATCACCATTGACAGGAAGAAACATAAGAGTACCAACAGCCTGATCACACCCACAGTTCCCGATGTTCCCATCAGCAATTTTTGGGCAAGTATATCAAAAACACCAACAGCCTTCAAACCAGCTACAATTGCCATCAAACAGAAGAGAAGCCCGAGAGTCCTGAAATCGATATAAGTAAAATAAGCCTTATCCGGTCTGACCCAGAACATAGAAAGAAGCGCCAGAATCACTGCAATTGACAAAACGGTTTCTTTCCTGAAAAAAACATATAATTTTTGTAACATAATATTTCCTTTCCGGTCTGATACGACTGCGTATAAGTATATCACAGAAACATCCAGAAAAAAAGAATATCATTTTGTATTGTGGATTGTGTTTGCGATTACTGCCTCATTCCTGTATAACACCACTTTACAACTTTTTCATAAAAATATCGTACAGGACTTTTTGATGCATAATAAATTTGACCCAAAATTTGAAAATGTTTCAAAACTCTTCCAGAATCTGGATCTGATTGGCAATGCAAGGATTGATTCTGTCATGTATGATCTTGCACCTGCACATACCGGCCGAAGAGGACGTCCCGCCAAACATGGGAAGATACTTTCTGTTGAAACAAGCTACTATGAACAGAAAGCGTTCTGGTCTTTTTGTAACTATATTGTGCGAAGCTGCAAAGGGATTGAAATGCTGGTCAATCTGATTAACATCAGTTACAGTACCATGAAGATTCTGCCCTATCAGAACGAACATTTTTCTGAGTACCGTACAAAAAGCGTACAGGAGTTTCGTTTTGAATTAAGTCAGGGCATTCGTTTTGTGATAATCAATAATTACCTTGCCTTTTATACGATTGATGAAGAAAAACAGACTGTAATCATCGTCCGTTTTCTCTATCAGAAAAGTAACTGGACTTCCATGCTTCGACAGATTTTCCCCCTCATTTAATCATTACAGCAGTCACCAAATTCTCATACAAGCACGGATTTTGGCTCGTTGCTCACATAAATTCAAAAATGCAGTACAATCATCTCAGATTGTACTGCATTTTTTTGAATACAGGTGGCTTTTTCATTTTTGTTATAACTTAATGTAACTTATCACCAGTAAACATACAACTTAAAGCCACTTTTATCCCATTTAATTTTCAAGCAATTATACTATTCGTATGATTACATTCTATCGTGGAATGTTCTAGTTTCAACGGCAACCTCAAAATAATATCCATTTTAAGCACTTCCTAGCTTCCAAAACCTTCGCTGGTTCAGTTTTGGCTCAGTTTTCTGAAATAGCTTTTTTCTCATTTCTATGTTCAAACTTCTTCATTTCTTCATAAAGAACATCATCTGTTGTATGAGAATAAATATCCATAGTAGTCTTAAAATTAGTATGCCCTAATAATTTTTGTAATGTTTTAATATTCATTCCATTCTCTACACAGCGTGTAGCAAATGTGTGTCTTAAAATATGTGGTGACACATTGGGAAAGTTCGGATCTATTTTTCTTAATTCTTGAGTCAACTTTGATAATGACCTTCTTATTGTATCGTCATATATAGGTGTGTTCAACCAAGATACAAATACTAAATCCTCAAATCCCTCTTTTGGTTCATATAATGCTTTTATCGCATTATCCCTTTCTTTTTCAATCAAAAGCAATTCTCTTGCCCTCTGTGTCATCGGGATTTTTCTTTTACCCATTTCAGTTTTAGGATAATGAAATCTAGGATATCTACCCTTAACTGTTCCATCTTCCTCTATAGCCATTGTTGTTACCAGATTAGTATTTACATATATCATACTATTATCAAAATCTACACTTTTCCATTCAAGTCCTGTGGCTTCTCCAAGTCTCATACCTGTTTCCAGCATAAATTCCATCAGTTCAGCATGTTCAAGCTGTGACTGTTTCACTCTTGGTCTATAAATATAATCCACAAACAGCTTTTCCTGTTCTAATGTCATAGGCTGCTTTATCCTTTTAGCATCATGTTGTACATTCCATACTGCTTTTCTTGCCGGATTTTTATCTATAATATTATCGTCAACAGCCTTCTGAAACATTGAATGTAATATAGATCTTACTCTCTTTCTATATGCATCAGACGGCAAATTATTAAGTGCCTTTTGAATAGTAGTGGTATTCAAGTCTTTCATTTTAATAAAGCCTATATCCCCTTTGACTTTATTATACATCTTGTCATACTGATGTCTGGTTGAATCTCTTATTGAAATCTCATAAATTTCCATCCATATCTTATACCACTCATCAACAGATAATTCAGGATTTGCCAAATTTTTCTTACTATAATCTTTATATTTGGCTTCATCCATCCTTCTTCTTAATTCTGCAAGATTCCTGCACCTTATACATTCTGTTTTGCCAAATCTATTAACAAATCTGCCTAGAAATCTACCATCCTTACTTTGAGTAATTCCTTTACCTAATTCCTTTCCATTTAATGATTTTCCCATGTTGCTCCTCCTACACAATAGAAAAAGCTACCTGATTTCATATAAATAATAACATATATTATGAAAAATAGGTAGCTTTTTGTGAACTTTTTATTTTGTCTGATTATCAATCCATTTATCTAATTTTTCTTTATTGGCATACCATCTATTTCCAATCTGTATACCTATTCCGTTTCTTCCTCTTAATATCTCTCTGCATTTCGTATCACCAATTCCGAGATATTCACACACTTCCTTGATATTAAGCAGTTTCTTTCCATCTATTTCCTGCATTTATTTTTATACCTTTCACTAAGCATCTGTCTTACTATTGCTTCATCAACAAGTTCCATTACCTCTGAATCTTCCGGGATATGTCCTATTTTACTTATAATCTTTCTTCTATCTATAGATACAGTCTGTTCAATAAGAATCAAAGATGGCTTTTCTATATATCCACATACATTCTCTTTATTAACCTTTACATGTACCGGCTTCCCTTTCTTATCCATTCTTGATGTCATAGGACATACATTGGCTACTGGTGAACTCGGATAAGTTCCAATAACAACACATGGTCGTACACCTGATTGCACACAGCTATGAATATGTTGTCCTAAATCAACATAAATAATGTCACCTCTATTTAACTCCTTCATTCAGCCAATCCTCCTATCATTTTAATCGGAAGTGTTAGTCTTCCTTCATCTACCGTTATAATTACACCACCTACAGAATTGATAATACCAACCTTGTCATATGCATCCCTAATTGATGTACTTATTGAACTCATATTAGCAAGCAACAATCCTTCAGCTTCTTTATTTTTTATTCGTCTTGTCAATCTCATAAAATGTATATTAACATCATATTGTCCCAAAACATCCCTATGAAAAACTTTCTTTATTATAATATTATGAGCTTTTGCATATTCTCGGATATATCTTAGCTGCTTTATCTCCCTAACTTCTGCCCCATTTATATCTCCTTCTGTAGACAAATAAACAAAGCAATTAATCGTTTTTTCTCTTTTTTTCTTCATAATCTATAAAACACTCCTTCTATACTGGCTTATTATCCAACATATACATAAACATTTTTGTATAATATTTCTGCTGCTCTGGATTAAGCTGCTTTAAACGATTATCTATTGATACATTCAGCGTATTCCCATTTTCTGCAGGAATTCCCAGCACGCTATTTGCATCAGTATGTAAAACCGTAATCAACTCAAAAAGCAGTTCCATACCCATTTTTCTTGTTCCAAGTTCTATTAAATTCATATGGTACTTTGACCTATTTACCTCAAATGCAAGCTCTTCAATTGTCTTATGGCACTTAATTCTCTGTGCTCGTATAGCCTGCCCTACTTCAAAACTGTTATATTCCATAGCCTTCACTCCCACAATCTAGTTCTGCGGTGCATCCAAATAGCATTTCATCCATACTTTCGTCTGCCTCATCTTCTGTGGGAAAAGCCATTATTCTTTTCCCACAGCTATCAAATATCACCATTTCAGATTCAAATATTATCTTGTACATAATTTCTCTTACAAAATCCTTGTCCTTCTCATATAATATGGTCTGATACACTGAGGTTTTTCTGTTATAAAAACATCCGGGTCTTCCCCCATAGCCTGATAATAAATATTATAGACTACTGAATATAAATCACGTTCTAGTGTTCGTAATTCAGGTATGAACTGAATAATATCAGTATAATGACTAGATATCATTTCCGCAGTCAGCAAAAACACTGCATCAATATCGTCTTCATTAATTGCATCAAAAATTTCTTGTGTTGCTTCCTGTGATATGCAACCATTACTATTGTAATCAGCAATAACATCAACAACTTCATAACCATTCTGCCTTGCAAATATAAATGTGATAGCCGATATAATCCTAGATAATTGCATTTTTGGCTTTTCAGCTGTAAATATATGTGCTCTCTTTTTATTCATTATCACAAATCTCCTAATTTAATATTTGATCAAGCGCTTGTCTAATCATAAATTATCCGCGGCGATTAAGTTTCCTTAACCATAAACCAATGATAATATTGTACGCGCATAAAAATAAGGAACTGTTGTTACGAGTCTATCATAATAACAGTTCCTTCTTCATAACTATTGTATTTACCCTGTATAGTACGCATTAGTTTATTTCAATATAATTGAAAGCTTTTTATTCATTCTATTAGTCAATTGTATATAACTATACATCTGTCAAAATATAATTTAATATTATAAATCGTTGCAATTAAAAGAAAATAAATTTATAACTTAGGAGTATTTAACAATGAAAAATATCAAAAAAAATTTTAACAATTATCTAAATCACTGCATTACTCAAAAAAGACTAGACGAAAAGACAATAAAAGCTTATCGTATTGATTTATTACAATTTATTAATAAAACCAATAAAATTTCGATAGACCAATTAGATATTTGTACTTTAGAAAAATATATTGCATTTCTTAATAACACTTATAAGCCCAAAACTGTCAAACGAAAACTTGCATCAATAAAAGCATTTTTTCACTATTTAGAATATAAAGACATAATTGATTTTAATCCATTTAATAAAATGGTAATTCAACTTAAGGACCCCATTATTTTACCTAAAGTTATTCCACTTAATACAATAGAAGATTTTCTTGCTACCATTTATAACCAAATATCTCAAGCAGACACACCTTATAAAAGAAGAAATGCTTTACGTGATGTTGCTGTTTCTGAAATGCTTTTTTCTACCGGAATCAGAATATCCGAATTATGTTCATTAAAATCTAAAGATATTAATCTCTCCACAGGAACAATTTTGATTTATGGTAAGGGGGACAAAGAACGACGACTTCATATCGGAAATGAACAAGTTATAAATATTTTACAACAATATAAAAATGAATATAATTCGGAAATAAATATTTGTAAATATTTTTTTGTTAATCAATCTGGAAGAATGCTTAATGATCAAGCTGTCAGACGGATGTTAAATAAATACTGTAATTTAGCCTCCATTGATTTACATATAACACCTCATATGTTCCGACATACATTTGCCACTAGTTTATTAGAAGCTGATGTAGACATACGATATATTCAAGAAATGTTAGGACATAGTTCTATTAATATTACCCAAATATATACTCATGTAGCAACCTCTAAGCAACGTGAAATTCTAATAAATAGACATCCACGAAAGGATTTTCATCTTTAAAATACAAAATTTATGCTACTTACACTATTTTGTATTATATCTTAAGTACTTTTATAACAAGTACAGATATTTTTCTTATGCATAGGAATATCTGTACTTGTTATAAAAGTTTTAAATACTCATATTATTTCCCTATCAATACAATATTTGATAGATAATGTTAAGTTATCCGTTGGTTATATATAGCAGCCAATTGTAAAATATACAACAAAAGGAGTTCTATATAGATGAAAAAATATGTTGTAATTATTGATTTGCATTGTGATCCAACTATTCCATCTGGAGCAGGCGATATAGGTGGAGGTAATACCTATTCAAGAAGTCTTTTGCATGAATTACAGAAAAATAACATATACCATATTTATATTACACGAAAAAAATATCCGAATTTAGAAGAATACATAGGCATGACACCCTTTTCTGATTTTTATAGAATCAATTTAGGTAATTGGGGTCCTATTGACAAGGACATTTTGCAAAATTACCACTCGTATTCAAAACAATTAGTTATCGAAATTTTATCAAAATACAATGATTGTTCGTTTATATTTCATAGCATTTATTGGCAATCAGGAATGCTAGCATATGAGCTTGCTGAACAATATAATACATTTTATGTACATACAATTTTGTCTAACGGCAAGAAAAAACAACTTGCTGGAGCCGTAGAAGATATAGTAAAGCAACGAATCCATGAAGAGGAAAAAATATTTGCACATGCTAAATATTTAATCTGTTCGTCACTATCCGAAATAAATGAAATCCAGAAGTTGTACGCTATTCCGCCAGAAAATCTTATTTTGGCTGGATTGGAGGTAGACAATCATTATCTTTATCCTGCCTACAATAGCAGAGGTGAAATACGGATCAATACACTCGGAAATACAATTATAGAGCAACAATATTTGAGCTATTTTTCAGGCATTAACAAAAATGATGATTATTTGTGGTGGAATTTAAAAAATTTTATATATTTTGGTCGTATACATAAAAATAAGGGGATTAAACAAATTATAATTGCATGGATGCAGGCTTATGAGATTATAGGTGAACAAATGCCTAATTTATGGATTGTAGGTGGTTCTCCAAGCCAAATAGAACATTTTAGAAATACTATAAAAGAATATATTCCACAACTTGCAGACCTTGAAAAACAACATCGAATTATATGGTGGGGAACGCTCCCACCAGAAGGTATAAGTACACTGTTATTAAAAAGTTCTGTATTGATTACTCATTCTAAATATGAAGCCGGAGGTTTAGTGTTATTAGAAGCATTAAATCAGGGAATTCCTGTTATTGCAACACCAAATGGTTATGGAAAAGACTATTTGGAAAATTGGTATAATGGTTTTGTTGTGCCATATAATGATATTGCGGCATTAAAACAAAAATTACTATTTTTCTGTAGTCACCCATTTTTGACCGATTACCTTGGAAAAAATGCGAAACAATCTGCAAAAGAAATAGAGCAGACATTTAATTTTTTTGATTCACATATGTTTTCATATGGATTTAAAGCAGAAAAAAAACAAATGCCTTTTTTTAAAAAGGAGATAGATTGGTACCAAGCAATAAAATTACATTCAATGGATACTTATCCTTATCTTACTGAATTACCATCTGAATTTGATATTAAACAAATTATCCAAAATTGTATGCAATGTGCCGTTTTAAACATTTCGGAAATAGTTGAAAACGAATTAGATTATAAACTATGGGAGATTGATACAAATGAGGGTACCTATCTTTTTGCTTATTATTTTGATATCATTAATACCACTAACATTTGGAATCCATATTCCACAGAAGAATATGTATTGACAAAAGGAGAACGAATACATACATTACTGGAAGCTATTGAAAATGATAAAAAACTTTCTGTTGTTTACAAAAATACGGCATGTGGGTATGTTGTTTATAACGGAAGTTTATATGATGTATTCTCAGAAAAGAAACATTTAGCTTATGTATCATTTGTGTCTGATCAAGATGAAGCAGCCACTCTAAATCTTAAGTTTACAGAATTACTATTTTTATTGGAATCTCCATTAATGAGCAAATATGATGTTTTACCTCTTATTAATTATGTGCGAAATGTAAAGGCAATATTTAAGTCAAAGAGAACTTGTGTTGCCAATATTCCTTTTGTGAGCATTTATTCTTTGTATTATGATACAAAATCAAATTTTAAAATGATATCTTATGATAAAATAGGTTTGCAATACAAGCACCTACGGAATGCATCCAGAAAATTTGCATATGTATCAGCAGCCTTCAATTATACTATATTAACTCTTGAACAATTATGGTCAATTTATTTTGAGATATATACATATATAGAGAAATTACTGATTTATTCTAAAGAATTTAGGAAAGACCTAATTGATGCAATTTATGAAAAATGCTAGTAATGTCTGCCATACATATGCACAGTTTTTACAAGTGCTTGTATGGCAGATTATATGCTTTCCATCAATTTCAAAATAAGATAAAAATTTCTTTTTTCAAAAGAAAAGCTTTGTCTATTATATCGTTACCGGGTTCAAACGCATTTATTGGATCATTTTTTATAGAATTGAATGCGGGATATTTAAACCATTCCTCCAATTTTTTGGCAAACCAGTTTTCTTTTATAATATATGAGACCTTGTAAAGTGACAAAATAGCTGCATAATTGTTTTCTTTTTTTAAATTGCTAGTTTTCTTCAATTTACTTTCAATAATTTGATAATTATCTTTTAGCCAATCATATAATATATTTAAATCATTCCTAATATTCTTTTTTTCTTTCCAAAGTAAAACTATTTTATTTGTTCTAAAAAGAAATTTTTGTTGATCTGTTACGGATTCATCGAATATATTAAGAGCGTGCTGCAGACAATCCAAGGCTTCGCATGTATTTCCATTTTCAAAGTACCAAATACCTTCATTATTATATGAGCGGGATATATCAGAAAGTAATTCATATCTGTCTGCTTTTTCTCGTATAGCTACAATTTGATTTAGACATTCTTCCGAAAAATCTTTCTGTGTGAGATTACATATAATTTGATTATTGCTTAGCCATACTTCTAAATCAATAAATTGTGCTTTTTTAGCCAATTGTATACCAACAGCTAATGCCTTATATGATTTATTCAAATCTGTCTTAAAATTTGATGATGCATAATTAGAAAGATAACATATTTTTAGATACATTGCATCTGGATATTTTTTTATACCCTCTAACATAAAGTCTAAAAAACCAGGTTTTATTCCTCGTTCTTTTAAGCATAATCCCTTACACCAATACAGTTTCCCCACTAATTCGTTATCATGACAATAATGTTCTAAAAGTAATCCTTTATCAATAAATTCTTCTGCAATGTCAAAACGAAACAATGTTTTCTGCTGATTATAATAAAGTAAATAGATTTTTACTTGTAATTTATAAATATCACTTGTATTATTATTAGTTTTATTGATTTTTGCAATTTGATTTTTGCATAAACTATTTGCTTTCTGTAAAAGTTCGATATTTTCTTTACTACAATATAATTGTTTTTCCTTAATACTTTCAAGATACTCTATTAAAAAAAATAATGCATTTTGGCTTTCTGGTTCATTGAGGTCAAAATATTGATAGCACAAAAATAGTAGATGACTTTTGAGATTAGTCAAGTTTTGTACTTTAAGCATCTTAATGAGAGCCTTTATTTCTAATATATCAACGTTTTTATTAGCAATTAATTTAAAGCAATTTTCTTTATATTGCATTTGCACTTCTGGCAAATCCCAAAGTGTTTTATATTTTAATAGAAAATTAATTACCCTGATTTTTTCAAATTGAGGTATAGCATTATTTAATATATTTTTATAAGTACTATTTTTTACAACGATAGAATTTCCTGTTTCATCAAAAAAAGGCGTATCTAAAAGTAATTTAGCAATATTATCAGTATCAAGTACATCTTCAAGCTCTATAAGCAGCTCATAATTCAAATGTCCATCTAATAATTCTATAATAGCAGAACACCAAATAAATGCTTTTTTTTGTTTATCAGATATTTTTTGATAATATTGTTCCAAGAGATAATTTGAAAATGTACCATATTGGACTAACGGCATTTTTGATATCTCTGTTTTCGTTTTTATCCCATTCTGATTGATATAATCAAGAACATCTGTCAATACCATTAAATTGCATCCGTATTTGTAATAAACAGAATTAGCAATATCCTGTGAATTGCTTAACCTCAAATTTCTTATAATATATTCACAAGCCTCAGCTTTATTGCATTCATACATAGAATATATTGTAGCTGAAATTTGTCCTTGCGAATATTGGTGCAGCGAACGTACAAAATTTATTGATGCCTCAGTAGATTGAATAAATGGCATATTATCTACCTCAATAATAGTCTTTATTTTATCTGTTATAGCAGGAAGAAAATTAAGAAAGAACTTACTTACTTGCATTGATACTTCATTACAATTATACAAATATAATATTATTGAAATATTTGTTTTATCTAATATATTTGCAAAGAATGTTCTGACTAAATAGTTATAATGAGTTTTCTCATCAATATCAAAAAAAAGTAATTGCTTTAAAGCTATTAGATAATCATCATTTTCATTTGTTTTATCTAATATTTGCTTATTCAAATCTTCCTTATCATCCTCAGAAAGTAATGTAAGTAATTTTGAGAAATCTAACTGAAGTAATTCCTTTGTAATTTCCAACAATAATGTTTGACGCGACCAATCAGAACCTAAGTCGATTGATATAACGGATAAATCTTCTTGATAATTTGCTAATGCTTTATCAATAACGTAGCTTTTTCCAATTCCTTTATCTCCTTCAACTATTAAAAAACAATTATCTCGGTTCAACAGATTGCATATTTCTTTTTCAGCACGTATATGTTGTGGTAAAATATAAGTATTTTCTACAATTTTTTTTCTAACATTTTTTTGTGATTGGTGGCATTGTATAGGAATTGTTTTTGAATAATCATGTTTTGAAAAATATGTAACCAAATCCTCTAATTGTTTTTTTTGTTCAGGATTACAATCGTCGTAATTAATTTCTTTTATACTTTTCTGTATCAAGGAACCGTCTATATAATTCAAGCAATATTTTTCACGCTTTCTTTGAATACTATTTAATATATTTTGTGCATCTTCAGAAAATTCCACATTTGTTACAACAAAATGAATATCACTCAAATTTATAAAATAATTAACGATAGATGAGGCAAATTCTTTTAAACCGAGAGGACCTTTTGATCGCAATTTAGCTTCCACAGTAATTGTAATATCATTTCCTCTTAATGTGATATGCAATTGTCCGTCGATTCCATGATCTCGAGTTAATGGAACCTTATCTTCTTGAAATTCTAAATTGTCATATTTTAGAATCCCCTCAATTTGAATTTTTACAATTTTTACCGCTAATATTTCAAAACCTTTCCAACATTTTTTTGTATCAAGATCTTCACTCATTTCATTTACCCTTTTTAGATATTTTACAATTGGCTGCTATATATAACCAACAGATAACTTAACATTATCATTTAATTTATTGTAACATATATAAAGCTAAACACCAACACAATTTATTAGCTAATAAGTTATCCCTCTGATTGCATTATTTTATCAATTCAGCCACAACTCTTTTTACCAGATCTACTTTATCATCAGAAATATACATGCCATACACCTTATTTATAAAATCATCTCCTAATATTAAATAATCAAGTGTACATTCTAATATACATGCCAATGTGACAAGGCAGTCTATGCTCGGACTATTTTTACCTCTCTCCCATCTACTTACCATCTCCTTACTTACATATGTTTCTTCAGCTAATTGCTCTTGTGATATGCCTTTTTTATTTCGTAAATACTTTATCCTTTTTCCAACTTCATTTATGTTATACATTAATTCTCCTGTCGCTATAGAAACGAACAAGTTGATTAATATCATATAAATATTATATTTACCTCCTGCATTATAAAATATATTTTAAAAATAAGCATAGAAAAAACGCATAAGGAAACAGATATCTATCTTCTATTCGTTTCCCCTGCGTCTTTGGTGCTACCATTTATAATGTGCCCTTATCAGGTGGGCTATATTCTATTATAATCTAAATACACTTCCATCTAAATTATGCTTAATCATTCCCTCTGTATATTTTTTTAAATTCATTATTCTTTTACATCTGCTACATTTAATCGCAATACCTTGAAAAACTATTATGGAATCATAACCAGATTCATAATAATTCATAAGAAGTTTATTACATTGTTCACAACGTAATTCAATTATTTTTTCTTTACTTAGCGTTCTATCGTGTGTTCGTATTAAACATAATTGTTTCAAATATAATTGTCTTTTTTCTCTATTCATTTTTCTCTCCCTTAATTTATAATATATTGTAGTATAAATTAAAAATTGGAGAATACTATTATTTTGACCTAATTATGTTTTTTCTTTGCTAAACTATATTGAATTGCTCATATCATATAATATTTTTAAAATTTCTTGCATTCTGCTCACCTGCTTAGGCTCTAAAGTTTCTAACACACATACTATTTTCTCTGATGTCCTGTGCTCTTTATCTTCCCCCAATAATATATAATCACAACTTACTGATAAAACCTCAGACATTCTCTTCAAAATATCAACTGAAAACCCTTTTTTACCAGTTTCTATTTCATATAAAAATTTGGATGATATATCTATTTTTTCTGCAAAATATTCTCTTGTATAATGCTGAATTTCTCTAAGTTCCCTTATTCTTTCTCCTATCTGTGAATCTAGCATATAAAAACCTCCGTATGTTAAATACATTATATTATTAACATACTTTTTTAAACCTTCTATAATTCTTGTATTTATTACCGTATGTTCCTAATGCATATATGATAGTATACATAAATATTTTTTAAACGTTCATAATTTTTATCCAATTATTTATATTTTTTATCCAATACATTTTTTAATAAATATATCTTAATTTTTTTATTTTCACTATTAACTTAGCCATAAAATAGCTTGATTAAATCAAAAAAAATGACAATCTCTCTATATATGTTAATTTATATGTACAAAGGAGGTGCTTATGAAAAATATAAATACATATTTAACAGGAAAATATCATTTAAGTAAGTATCAAGTTGCTCAAGTTGTATTTCTTTTAAAGACAATTTTATCGGAATTAAGCAAGCTACTGATTATGGCAATATTATTTCATAGACAAATCATCTATTATTTGTTTGGTTTATTTATAATGATTTTTTTACGCTGTACAATGGGAGGTCTTCATTTCTACAAATATTCACAATGTTTATTAGTATCTATTATATATTTATGGCTTTCGGTAATTATATTGCCCAATATATTGATATACAAATATGTAAAAATAATTTTGATGATATTTTCTATTTTAATATGCTACTATATTGGTCCTATTCCATCTAAATATAGACATCAATATAGTAAACAATATTTAACAAAAATGCGTCTTTTTACATCAAAGTTTATATTTTTATATTCTTTAATATTATATATAATTCCAACATCTACTTTTTTGACAGTAGGATTTTGGATTATTATATTACATTCGCTCCAATTAGTTATTGCGAAAATACTTTTGAAAGGAGGATACAAATATGTTAGGTAATTTATTTTGTTCCTTAGCAGGCTTATCATGGATATTAAAAGACAATATGGTTAGTCTATTACTTTTTGGTGAATACCCATATCCTGAAGAAAAAGACTTTCAATAATAATTATATTTTTCGATTGTAAAAAGGTAGCTGATTCATTTAGAATCAGCTACCTTTTTTATTATCAAAATAAATTCAATCCAATTTTTATCTCCAATAGTACAATTATTACAACATATACAACAGCCTAATTTTTCACATAATTCCTTAATGCGAAATAATCCAAATCCTCTTCCTTTACCTTTATTACTATAACCACAATCAAACCAAGATAAAATAGCCTCGTTATCTACATATGTATTGGGATTCATAATAACAAATTCATAAGCATTATTTATTTTATGAATCTCAAATAAGATAACTTTATCATTATTAATAATCACTGCTTCAATTGCATTATCAATAAGTATTCCTAGCATCTCTATAACATAATATATCTGAACATCTAATGACTCTATTACTGTATCAGCTTTGTAATCAATATTAATATTTATATTAATTGCTTCTTCAAATTTCTGATACAAAAATCCTGATAATACCTGATCACCTAGTGTTAATATACTATTATACTTGTTATCATCAAGCAATCTTTTACAATATCTTTCCTGAGCTTCAACTAATTTATCATATGTTTTATATGTATAATGTGTTGCAAATATAGCTTCTATATGATTTTTAAATGCATGTTGACGAATTCTAACATTATATAATAATTTTTTATATTCATCATTGCCATTTTTTACAATTATATTTACAGTATCATTTAAATTTTTTATTTCTAATTCATTTATATACCATTTTGTAGTCATAATAACTAAAATTATAATCACCGGAATAGAAAAAACATAATATTGTATCTGTATTTCATTATATAATTTTTTATGTAACCATAATATGAATACAATACTAACTATATATGATAATACCAATATAACTATTCTATTTTTATTTAATATGCTTATCTTCAAATTATTAATTTTTATTTTCGGAAATTTCCAATAAATGATACCTAGCATAAGTATATTACCTAATGCATTTCTCAATTCAATTCTATTATATAAAAATATATTAACTATACTTATGCATAAAAACTGCAATATTGTTAATATAATAATATAAATACCAACGCTAATAATTGCCTCAAGAATACTACTTTTGAATTCGATAATACAGTATATACATAAAATCATATATCCTATCATCGAATATATACCACTGATATGATAAAAATTTATAAATTCAAGTACTGCCAATATACCCATAAATGCCAAAATTGTATATAAATTAATTTTTAATCTTTTGTTATAAATACAGTGAATACATAATAATGAAGAAACAATTTCTACTATCAAAATAAAATGTATTAACATTTTACATCAATCTTTCTTTGATGTATTTTTTAAACATTATTCCAATATCAATTTTACCATAACTATTCTTAAGTTCTATTATCCGATTTGGAATATCTACTTTATAAATATAATCTTTATTAATCACTGTATTTCTACTACATTGTATAATTTGATCAGTATCTACATCTTGTAATAACTTTTTTATTGTTAAATATGGAACTTTAAAAATATCTCCTTGTTTCTTATATATATACATTGTGTGATTATTGCATTCAGCATATACAATTTCATCTATATCTACGGCTAATATTATACCATCACATCTATAGTATAAGGTTTTGATAGAATTAATTTCCCCTGGAAATTTTAAACATTCTTCTATTATATTTTTAACATTTTTATTATTAAAAGGTTTTTCTACAAATTTATAACAATGCAAATTTTCATAAGTATATGACCTAGCATCTTCTAATGATGTTATAAATATTACAGGCGTAAAAACATAATATTCAACTTTTCTTATGTTATCTATAAATTTTAAACCTGATGTATCGCCTGGATGTTTTATATCTAATATTATATCAATAATAAACAAATCAATTCTGTTCTCCATTGCACATAAGTATGCGTCTTTAATATTGTTAAACATTTTTATTTCTAATTTATTATCTATCTCATTGATCAATCCTGCTATATGCATAAGAGCTGCATCATTATCCTCTAATATAAGTATCTTTTTATTCAACTAAATCTCCTGTTATGCAAATAATAACTTTATAATATCAACTATTTTTTCTCTGTCTTCTTTTTTTATTTCATCTAAAATATATAAAATTGTATCCAACATACAATTTTTAGTTCCTATCATTACAACCGGCAATATTTTAAAAACTTCATACATTTTTGAAATTATTTCGCTATCTGGTAATTTCTTACCATTTTCTAAATCCCTTAGCTTTTTTACATCAACGCCAATCATATCTGCCATTTTTATTTGTGTATAACCTTTTAATCGTCTAACTGTTAAAAATATATCACTTGGATTCACATTTTGCTTAATAAAAAATATATACTTTAATTCCTCTAGTAACGCTTTGTACTGTTGATTAAAGCCTTCCTTATAGCTTAATTCAACAATTGTATATATTATTTGTAGTATACTTTTCAATCTATTAACACTTAGTTTCTCTATAAAATCCAAAGTAATAACCTTTTTGACTTTGCCAGTATAAATATAATTTACATTTATCCCCAAATCAGACATACTTTTTACTTCAAAATAACTAAATCTTCTGTACTGTCCAAGCTCTGCTTTTCTATAATTGCTCTGATCCATATGAAGATATCTGCTCATATCTGCTTTAGTTATAGACAGTCTCCCTCTCTCTTCCCTTAATCTTTCCAAAACATTTTCATATACAAGATTACTCATGGGTAATGTTCCTTTTAACTATAATTCTATATTACCCATTTTAAGTTTATTCACTACCCTAATTTACCCCTATTTTGACCAAAATGTAATTATATTTATTTTGTATACATAAAACCAAATATAATTATGTAAAAATTTTAATTTTCTAATATAATCCAACAAAACATTGCAATCTACTTTCTAATTTTAAATATATAAGATTAAATAACACTTAATCATATTACAGTTCTTAATATTGTTCTCTTGATTGTAACGTGTAAATAAAGTTTTATCCAATTTATTTGTATTTATATAGTTCAATTTATTAATTTCGACTATTTATACTATGCTGAACCATTTCATTGTGTCTGTCTTTCGCCTATTCTTCTTGCCTATGCAAAAACATCTTATTGCATATTGACATATCCATGCATTCAATCACTTTAGCTGCTTCAAAAATTCCGTTTATTAAAGGGACACAAAAAATAAAAGAAACGATAAACCAAGATGATCTTGTGGCTCTGCTTGCTGCACTATCTGATAAAACGAACATAGGAATCCGCGATAAAACATTATCATTCTTCTATATGATTCAGCAATCAGGGTTTCTGAGTTAAGAGGACTAACCACAGAGTCTCTGAAACTTAATGAGACAATACCTTATATTCGAGATCATGGAAAAGGTGATAAAGAAAAAATTGTGTCAATAACAGATAAAACCATTGAACATTTAAAAAGATATCTAGCGTCGATTCCATTCAGAAATGGACAGTAAGTGCCCCTTGTTTTATACAGTTATCAAGGGAAATCTATTAACTATATCAGCAAATATGTAGAATGTATACTCAGTGAATATGTAGAAATGATAAGACCGGAACATCCAGATCTTCCGCAAAAGCTGTATCTACACATGCGCCGGAGAACAAGAGGCTGCAGACTATATCAAAGTAGTGTTGAACTCTTATCCAGAATGCTTGGACATACTTCTACTCACCCCGTATATATGCATCTCAAGCAATAGAAATGTTGAAAACGGCAATGGAAAATAGTGGGGTTGATATATCTGAATCTGCTGAATGGATGGATAACTAAGAAGAATTCGCCAGAATTTGTGGAGTAAGATAATAATTATCCTCAGCTTTGGAAATATATTCACTGTAATTGTGGTCAAAAATAAAAAACTGATGATAAAAATAAGCTGATAATAATTTTAATACTATAAATATGCGTTTAAAATAAGAAGATGTACCACTACCACTGCACATATGCAATAAAAAACTATGCATAGTATATATAAACTGAGAAATGATAGAAACAGCCAAAGCTAGTAACACAAAGCGTATGAATATTAGAGACTATTTCAAGTTTTGTGTAAACGTTAAAAACTGATATAAGATTTGTGAATATTTACAAATGGGCGGAGCCAATTTTTTAGGTTCTGCCCTTATCTGCATTATACAGGAGTTTTTAGGCATGTCAATAAAACCTGCCTATAACAAGCTGTTTTTACAGGTTACGTCCAATCAGACATTCTTCAAAATAGATTTCCAGCCGGGAATGGATCTGCCCCCAGTCCTGCCGGTGACCTGTCCATTTTTTGTGATATCTATAGTTGCCAGATACAGCATTTTCAATAGACTGTCATCTGTTGGAAAAACTGTCTTGCTTTTTGTCATCTTCCGAAGCTGTCGGTTGAATCCTTCAATAGCATTTGTGGTATAAATCAGGCGTCTTACCGCCTCCTGATACTTGAAATAAGTGGACAATGTTGCCCAGTTATCATACCAGGATTTATAGATTTTCGGATACTTGCAATCCCATTTATCTTTGAACAGTTTTAATTTATTTAAAGCCGTTTTTTCCGTTGGTGCCACATATACAAGCTTCAGATCAGCCATTAGTTTTTTGCCGTCTTTATACAAAACAAATTTCGTCGAATTACGGTTCTGATGGATGATACACTGCTGGATCTCTGTTTTATGATAACAGCCTCGATTGCCTGTGGAAATTCATTTAAACCATCAACACATGCAATCAGGGATATCCTCAACGCCCCATTTTTTAATCCATTCATGATAGAAAGCCAGAACTTCGCACTTTAGTTTTCTCCAATATACATTCTAAGGACATCTTTTTTCCCATTCATATTGATACCAAGCGCAATGTAAACCGCACGTTTCACAATACAACCTTTACTGCGTACATGATAGTGGATTGCATCTATAAATACTACAGCACACACTTCTTCGAGAGGACGTTCCTGCCATTCTTTTACAATAGGCAGGATTTTATCTGTGATCCTACTGATGATGAAATACCAATATCATATAATTCACGCATGTGAGATTCAATGTCTCCAGTTGTCATTCCCTTGGCATACATGAAAAGTATTTTTTCTTCCATGTCCTGAGTTACGGTATTCTGATACTGTTTAATCATCTGTGATTCATAATCACCATTACGATTCCTTGGGATAGCTACATCCATATCACCATAACTGGTATGCATGGTTTTACTGGAATGTCCCCATTTCTGCTATTGTCTGTTTCTTTGTTTCAATAGTCATATTTGGAATATCCTAATTCCGCATCCAGTTCTTCATCCAAAGCACATTCCAAAAGAACAGACATCATGTCTCACATAATACTATTTACATTGGCACCATCTTTTATGCTGATATCATTATTTTTCAGATAGTCACACATCATTTCTTTCATTGCTACTTTTTTCTGGGCTGTCTTTTCTTCTTGCAATAAAAATAACCTCCAAACTGAGTAATTTTATCTTACATCAATTTGGAAGTTTACACAAACTTTAGGATACTCCCGAATATTATTATCCTCTCTCATTTAAAAACTTCTTGTTTATTCATTAAGATATCAATTATCTTTTTATGCTAGGATATATTAATTTAAAAATTCACCTAAGCACCAACTTATATTGCTCTAACTGATATAAAAAATGACCTATATCCGCAAACTTCATCAATAATAAGTTTTACATTTAAAATATATAATGATTGCAATGTGATTTATTAATGAATTTTATATTGTATAATATCTATACACTTTTTCAATGTGCCTTTATTTATTAATTGAATAAAGAAAATATATAACTTTAATTCCAATTTCCATATATCTTCATATATTTCAATAATATTTTTATTTTCTATTGTAATATTAGCCATATGTATCTTAACCATATTATTATAAAGGATAAGAAGTTTATTTCTTAATATGTCGAACTCTTGTTCATTTTTTAAATTATTTATGCCTCCTGACATGTCTAGCATATTAACCACCAACCTATATTGACGGTTGACAGCTTTATTATGATTATATAATTTATTAATTAATTGACTTCTATAGTCATAATTTGAAAACGATAAAAATCGAAAAATAGATTCTGAAAAATACTCTTTTATTGCTAAAATATTGTCAATTAAAAATTCAATTAACTCCTTATAATCTTTTATTATATCATCACTACAAATATCTATTTTTTTATCTCTTATTTTAACTTGTGTATAATAAAACCCTTTATCTGATTTATTTTCTTCACTCCAATTACAACATATATTTTTTAATTGTTGTATATTTATTTCATTTTCTTCATACACCCAATTATAATATTTATTATTATATTTTAATGCTGTTAAATTTTCATCAATTATAAAGCAACTATTATTTTTGCAATATTCTAATAAAAAAGGATGTCTATAATGTTTCTTATTATAATATTTGTAATATTGAGAATTATAAAAATGATCACTATACAATATCAAATTTTGACTTTTAGAAATTGTCTCAAATTCTTGAACGCTTTTAAATTTAGTAATAAAATCCACCCCAAGTTTTTGGGAAACATATTGTTGTAAATTACTCCCCCATATCATTGTGTCATATTCCTTGAAAAATAACATATAATACATATAATTTATCCCCATTTTTTCAAGTACAATCGTTAACGGACGTTCATAACATTGCAAATTATATCCTAACTTATTCAAAAAAGAAATCAAAAAAAGTTTGTTTTTCATAAAATAATTTTTCCTTTCATACTTATATAATATTTGTCGTTTGCAAAACGCAACAATCCATGTAATCACGGCATTTTTTGCTACAAAAATAACTCCTCACGGAATATTAGATAATAGAATTGTCAATAAGAAACGAAATTAACAAACCTAAATTCTTTCTGTATTGAAAACTCATATTAACATGAATAAAATCATTCCGATTTCTTACAGAAATCACTTTCTAAATTCTGTATTTTTTCAAAATCTCGTTTCCTTGTTTAAGTTACCAAGCCTACACGCCAGGTCATTAATTCTGCCAAGTAAAATGTGATTATCTTTGATTCTTCCAGTATTGAAGCATTCATTACCGAAAATAATCCTATGTGTACAAACATGATTATTAAACAACTTAAAGCCTATGCCAAAATTCAGTATATTGATGCACCTTATGAGCCCTACAAGTCTGCCCTATAACTCTATCCTTCCCATGCTTCTGCTAATCCTGAAGTTAAGTAGCTTTATATCAATGGTCATTTTTGCTATGTCCTCAATTTGGACATTGACACTAACAAACTTGACATCATCTGTCACACCGGTTACCACAAAACAAAAATAATGAATTACTATAAGCGTCAAGCTCATATACAGCCCTTACTATTGCCATCGGACCATCTACTACGCCTCCTAGCCTTATATCGATATATTCTGAGACAAGAGGGATTTTTGCTACTCCACACAACTCACCTAACATATCTGTTCCAATACATTAAACATTGCTGGAATAATTCTTCTGTTATGAGAATTATTTATGTCAATTGAATTGCCATTGAATTAAAGCTTAATATCTGATTTATCATCAGAATAAACATTCATAGTAAAGTTATTGTCTTTTAATTCATTATAGTAAATTGGTACACCTTCCTTTTTCCTACTACTAGTACTACAGTTGCTACATCGGTACATGCTACCATTCTTAATAACTATGTATTTAAATTAAATAAACTTTTATATAATGAGCAATTAATTATTAAATTATATTTTTTTAATAATCGACTTTTTTATCAAAAAATATATAACAAGAGTACTTAAGAAAAAATTTTTCTTTCTATATTGATCTAAAACCAATCTTCTTAACAATTTTTTTTCATTATGATATTTTATCATTTTATATATACACTTTTCATTTGAAAAAGACAGCACATTATTATATAGATCTAAAAATTTAGTATTATTCTTTTTTATAGATGCAGTTATTGCATTAAAAAATTGTTCCACTACAATTGAATAATATAATTCCTCATCTATTTTATAAAAATTATTTATTGAATAATTATAAAACTCATAACACATATTTATGTATCTATAAAATATTTCATTTCTATACGAATTAGTAATGCTATTTTTACGGCTAATATGAGTATATAAAGTTTCGTTTATCCAAAATAATTTCTTTACATAATATATATATTGTAAATTAAACATTAAATCTTCCGGATAAATATTATCATTATTTAAAAATTTTATATTATTATCTTTTATAATTCCCATCTTATATATTCTATTCCATACACAATATTTATGTTTATCTTCTAACATATAATTTATAATATAATCTTTTATATTTTCTGATGTAATTATCATTGAATAACTTCCTATACTATGTGTCTGCGTTTTTCTGTTTTTTCCTTCAATTCTTAATACATTACATACTACCAAATCACAATTATATTTCTTGATACAATTATACATATAAGATAACATATTGGGGGTAATTTTATCATCAGCATCCAAAAATACAACAAACTCTCCTTGTGCAATATTTAATCCAGTATTTCTTGCATAAGAAACACCTCTATTTTTATTTAAATGAATTGCTTTTATATTATCATATTTTTTTTCATAAAAATCTATAATCTCTTTGCTATCATCTTCAGAACAATCATTAACAATTATTAGTTCAAACAACTTAAAATTCTGTTTTACTATGCTTTTTAAACATTCTTCTAAATAAAAGTAACAATTATATACTGGTACAATCACTGATATAATAACCTTTTCCATTTCTTATTTTCCCATTATTCTTTTTATCAATTTTTTTACTATATATCTATTAAACTTTATAAATGCTTTAATGTTAATTATGAGCTTCCTTTTAAATAAAAACACCCAATAATCGTTATTTATTATTATATTATAGTCAAATTTATATTCAATATAGTTTTTACTAATAACAATAATTATATCAAATTCAAATGAATTATAATAATAACTTAAAACATCATTTATATTGTCTTTATTACTTAAATATTCAATTCCGTATAAATATGAATATTGAATATCAGATAGTACTATAGGATCCATTTTTTCTGCCAATACATTTTTTATAAAATCCATAATGTAAATAATTTCTGTTTCATTTTCTATATTTATTAATAGTTCAAATTTTTTTTTGACATTTTTAAAAATCAATCTAGAATTTTCTGTCCAGTAATATATTTTTTTTTGTTTTTTGAGTATATTTTCTAATTCATCACAACAATAACCTGCTATTACTATTGAGAATATTTTATTTCCAGCTAAACTAATAACAGTCTTCAAAAAAATACAAATTTCTTTTTCATTGCTATTTTTCGTAAAAATGACTAACATTTGCTTATCATTTTCAAACATTAATGTCTGTATAAGTAATTTTGCTTGAAAAAAAGTAAAAAACTCCTTTATTTTATAATTCAACATAGAATATATTAGCCCCTCAACATTACCAACAGCATAAAAATTTGTCATAAAATCCAATCTTATCCGTTTTGAAGAATCTAAATTCATTTTTCTTTCCTCAATAGTGCTTGTTATTACTGGACAAGCAAAACTATTACATTTTGGTGTAGCAAAAATTTTTGTTTTAAATTTAATTATATGATTACTAGAAGCATAGAAATTAACATATTCTGAAAAAAGGATTTTTTTATATTGATTATCCGATAAATAATAATCATATTTCACCCCAATTACTCCTGTAATACATGCTGGAGCAGCTAAATAGTTACTATGACATGCACAAATAATCTTGCATCCTTTTCTAACTAAATTATTTACTGATTGCTGTATACGTATATAATCTACATATTTTATTGTTCCTAAACTTATATTAATAATTTTTATAGATTCTTTTAAACACCATTCTAATGCATATATCAACTTTTCAATATTACAATTATGTTGATCTTCATCAATTATTTTCAAACTTCCAATAAACGCATCCGGATTATATTTTTTTATTATGGCTGCACATATTGTACCATGTGTAATTTTTGTTGTGTTATTTTTTATATTTATTGCGTTATTTTTATCTATAATTTGAATATTAAAATGCAATTTTCCAATACTTTCAAAATATTCACTTATTCCATCATCAATAATTGCTATTATATCTTTTTTCATTTAATATATCTCTCCGCTTGACTCATGTATATTTCTTTATATCTACTAGAATTGCTTATTAAATAATTATGAGTCCCACTTTCTAAAACTTTTCCATCTTCTATTATAAATATTTTATTTGCAACAGATAAATTTGATAATCTATGAGAAATAAATATTATAGTTTTATCTTTCATATTATCTATATAGGAAAAAAAATCGTTTTCTGACTCAGGATCTAACGATGCTGTTGGTTCATCCATAATAAAAACTTCTTTAAATCTAAAAAGCATTCTTGCAAGACCTATTTTTTGACACTGTCCCAAGGAAAGTTCTATTCCATTACTTGAAAATTTTTTTGTAATCAATGTATCAATTCCATCTTTTAAGCCACTAACAATTATATCAACTCCACTTTTGTCCAACGCATTTGAAAGTAATACATTATTATTTTTAGCAAATAATTGAATATTATCTTTCATTGAAAATCCATATATCATATTTTTTTGAAAACACATACTAAATAAATTTAAAAGACTTTGATATTTTATTCTTTTTATATTGAATCCATTTATTAAAATCTCCCCCTCATCAACGTCGTAAAATCCAAGAATCAATTTTATAATTGTAGTTTTTCCCGCACCATTTAATCCAATTAGAGCTACTTTTTCTTTTCGTTTAATTATAAAATTCATATTTTTTAATATATATTTTTCACAATTTGGATATTTAAAACTAACATTTTTAAATTCTAAACTTAGGAACTTTTTTACTTCTATATTTCCATCAACCTTATAATTATATTTCCTTTCAAAAAATTTTTTTATATTTTTTATTTTATTTTTCCCATCATATATTTGTATATAAGATGAAGATATATGATAAACACAATTAACAAGTTGTTCAATCAAATTCGAATATAAAATATAATCCCCTATCGTTAATGTTCCTTTATAAATATCACATATTATGCTATATAAAAGTATTGACATATTAAAATATACTAAAGTATCCAACAAAGGTATAATAGCTGTTCTTTTTTTATAATTTAACTTTTTCTCCTTAAAAATATTGTTTGAGATATGAAAATATTTACTAATTATTATCTTTCCAAAATTATAAAATCTAATATCCTCTGAAACATTTTTATCAAGTGTAATAGAATATAAATAAGCTCTTTCCCGTTCTTTATTTGTTTGTTGTAAATTTAAATCATAAATTTTTTTTGATAAAACCTTATTATATATACTTGATGGAATCGCTGTTAATAATAATAATAATAAGTAGATCCAATTAATATTTAATACGAAGCGAATAGATATAAAAAAAGAGAATAAATAATTTATGATATCAAAGAAATTCCCAATCACATTAATAATAGAATTTGAATCATTTTGTACTCGTTGTATTGAATTATAAAATTCAGGATCATCAAAATACTGAATACCTACACTAGTTCCAATATGCATAACATCAATATTTATTTTGTTTTTTAAACATTCATCATGTACAATGGATATATAATTTTGAAAATATAATAAAAAATCACATAACATTTTTATTATCATTTGTATTAATAAAATCAAAATTATATTAACTTCAAATTTTATAGATGTTATAGTATTTATTATCATTTTAGCTATTAATGTACTGGCTAAAGTTAATACTGGAGAAAACACTTTTAAAAAAAACCTTAAAAAAGTATATTTTTTTGAAGCTCTCCATGACAATCTCATACAATATAATAGTATGTTTTTATTTAAACCTCTAAAAAATTTTTTCACTTTATTATTCTCAGATTACTATAATTAAAAAGGAGAGAATTTTGCTAATTCCCTCCTCATTTAAATGACAATGTTAATAATAAACAACTATTTTGTGTAATTACTTACATTAGCATTGTCATTATAAATCTGATTATATGAGTTATTAGCAACTGAATCAGATGTGTTTGAAGAACCAAAGCCTAAAAAACCACATATACAAACACCTTCACTATAACACCCTGAGCAAGAACAACTATATGCTTCTACAGATGCTCTCTCAGATATATTTTTCGACATCTTCATTAGATAACACCTCCTTTCTTTTAATTATTCACTGAATCCTCCTTTTTATTTATGGTAATTTCCCTTTATGCAGGGATAACCATCTTGTATATAACAAAATAAATATAATATTCTAATTTTTTTTTGTTACTTCCCTTCTAACTATTTCAATAATATTATTAATTGTATTAAATCCTTCGTTTATCAAATCAGATTCATTAATTTTTAGATCATATTTTTTTTCTATCTCTAATAATAAGTATGCTAATTGAACTGATGACATATTAAATTTATTTCCCGTCAATGGAAGATATTTATTTTCTTCTGTAATCAATTCCGAATCAATTCCTATCTTAATTAAAATATCTTTTATATCTTCAAATGTATTCATATTACTCCTTTTTTAATTTTTTTAATATATTATCCACTAAATCTATAGCAACTAAATCATCTAATAAATTTTGTATTTTTATACTATTATTTAATTTTTTAAATTCATCTATTCCATTCTGTAAAATCATCGAATTTATTCTTAAATATGAAATTTTATTCAAAGTATTAATACAATTTTTGTCAACCAAGCAATTACTTACACATATGATATCAATATCTTTGCCCATCATATTTTTTATATACGAATTAATCATATTAATATATTTTTCATTTATATTACTAAAATCCATACATAAAATGATATAATCTGGATTAATTGCCTGACTATAAAAAAATGACATAACACCAAATCCATTATTAACTTTATCATTATATCTCATTATAGCATTAGGAATTTGTACAACTGCAATATCGGCCTTATTATTTTCTATAGTCTGATTTATGAAATTATTTATATATATAATTTTTTTTGTTTCACTTATATTTTTATTCCTACAATTAATATAATGGGCTCCAATATATTCTGCTGCAATATTATCCACGAATACCTCTGTTCTGTAATTTCTTTTGCATAACTCTTCTTTTACAATCAAAGCTACTGTTTCTGCCCCTATATCTCCCAATAAATCGCATACAAATATAATTGGAATCTTAAATTCTAATAAAAACCTATTTTCAACTTTTTCTTGCTCATCTCTAATTTGAATTTGATTATTATGTAAATATTTAAAATATTTTGAGTGATAATTAATTTTTTTTAACGTTTTATTATCTAATTTTTTTGCACATATTACTTCCTTATTATTATTCAAAAATAAATTTATCAGATTGATAACACTTTCATATAAAGAATCTATAAATTCAATATTGGGTATATATAATGTATCACATACTTGTAAAGCTTCTAAAATATCTGATTCAATTTTTATGCCTAATTCTTCTCTGTTATATGCCAATCCCGCATCTTTTCCATTAATCCCCCAACCAATAGGCGATATTAACTTCTTAATTTCAAAATATTTTTTTTCGATGGCTATTTTTACAAAGCCATATGAACTATCATTATAAGGGTAAACTGCCAAATTTTTTTTATTAATATTATCTTCTTTCATTTTGATGTTTTCCTTTACTTTTTATAGTATTCATAATATTCTCTAAACATTATTATATTACAAAAAAAATCATAAGTTTTTTTTCTTATACTATGACATTCTTTCAATACCCTCTGATCAGAAAAGGCATTCCCATTATCTGCATATTTAGCACATAAAGTGCAAAATGAAATTGCCCAACAATTTTTACAATTACAATTTATTAGATTTGAAAAATTCAATAAATCATAAATTTTATTATAATAAAATCCATCTTTAATATTACCAATATTCATTATAGTTGATGTTTCACTCACTCTTTCGCAAGGGAAAAATTCTCCAAATACATTTACAAATAATCTTAGTTGACCAGGAATACATGGTCCACTATGTGATATATTTGAAGGCAATTCATATCTTTTTGCCATTAATTTCAATTTTTTTACAATTGTTTCAATTTCTTGCTTTGCAATTGGCGAAACAATTTGATCAGAAATTTTATTTATATACCATAATAATGCTAAAAATATTTCATACCTTGATTGTGTTATATAAGAATTTGATACTTTGGTTTTATTATATGAATATGAATCATCTACTATTGATGAATGAACACTTACTTCTCTTAAATATTTGTAATCATTAAATAATTTGTTATATGAGTTATATTCAAATTGAGGGTTTATAACCATACTTATATGAACATTTTTCCAATATTCTGGATAATTATCCTTAATCATGTTTAAATTTGAAAGTACCTTATTGAAACTTCCTTCCCCTGAATTTGCAAACAGTCTATATCTATCATGTATGCTCTCAGGACCATCTAAACTAACCATCAGTTTTACATTATGTTTTGTAAAAAAATTGATAATATCATTAGTTAATAACGAACCATTTGTTGTTATAGAAAACAAAAGATTCTTACCACAAAAAATATTTTCAGCATAATCAACAATTTGCTGAATCAAATTAAACTTTAATAATGGCTCTCCTCCATATAAACCTATAGAAATATTATCATTATCAATAGAATGTTCAAGATAAAAATCTAATATTTTTTTTGCCATTTCAAAATTCATATCATTATTAGAATGACTTCTTTGCTTTTCATTTTTCGCTTCAGAATATATACAATATGAACATCTAAAATTACAATTCTGTGTTAATTGTAAAGTTACTTGATTTATCTTTCTATCTACATAATCACCTAAAAATGTAGAAAGAGGATTAATAGTATTGGTAGGATGCTTATCAGATAAATAACCTTGTTGTTTTAAGGCTTTAATTTCTTTTTCTATTCTTGTATTAATCAATAATTTTTTTTTATAAAATTCATATAATTCTTTACTTATTTTTATTATTTCATCTCTATTTACATCATATAAATAATGTGAATTTATTGTTTTTATTAATTTAATAAACGGCATTTTTCTTATTCTCCTATCAACTTATTAATAAAAAAACTTAATTTACCCGTATTAAAATCTGGATATATATTTTTTAAAAATTTAATTTCCCAATTTACATTTTTAAATTTTGTAAAATTCATATAATTTACAAATTTATTTTTCACTGCTATACTCCAATTAGACATTTGAGGATTCAGGACAAAATATATTAAAAAATCCCGTATATTTAATTGTATTATTTGAAATTGAATTATTATTTCTCCTAATTCATCATTTATTTGTTCAATTATTTTAGGGAAAATGTATGGTGAGATTTTTTCACCATTTTCAAGTAAAATATAATTTAACTTCCTTCCAGATAATAATTCTAGAATGTAATCATCTTTTTCATTAATACATATTTTACCTATATCACCAATTTCATATCGTATTAAAGGCATTGCTTTATTTAATAATGATGTTACATATATTTTACCTTTTTTATCAAATAATTCGTTACCGTTATCATCAAGTATTTCTACATATACATTATTTGTGTTAATATGCAACTTATTATCATTATGCTCACATGCTATGGAATTAAATTCATTAGCTCCATATTGATTATTTACTTTACACTTAAATACACTTTCAATATATTGTCTATTTTCTTTTGTAAGATATTCTCCCGTAAGTTCTATATATTTTATATTAATTTTTGAAGTTAAATTATTTCTTACTAAATATTCTGCAATAATTATTGCATCACTTGGCTGTAAAATCATCCATTCGACCTTATTTTTTTCTATTAAATAAAAAATAATATCTAACTTTTCATACATAAGTATACGTTTATTAATTGCAATTATATTTGTTTTTTCATAATAATCTTTCTCAATATTTTGTGTTATATCATAAGCATTATTATTTTCCGTAAAAAAAAAGCAACATTTATTTGATGGATAAATATTATAATATTTACTTCTAACATACCATAATTCAAGTAATGAACGTACATTATCATATTTATCCCAAAATACTTTTAAACATTGTCCAGTTGAGCCAGATGTTCTCTTCATAAATAAGTTATCTCTATATGGCAAAAAACTATATTCTTCACTAATAATTTCTTTTTTTGCATTTTGAACCATTTCTTTTTTTATTAATGGTAATTTTTTAAATTCGTCTATTGTTTTAATATTTATATCTTTATATAATTTCTTATAAAATTTAATGTTTTTCATAGCATAATTACATATATAGAATAACTTTTCATTTGTATTATCTTTCATATTTCCTCCATAGACTCACATATGTATTTAAGAAGATTTTTATAATTTGTTATATTTTCTACAAGCAACTCATTTTCTTCAAAATGTATAGAAAAATTTTTTTCTATTTCCACTATTAAACTTATAAGTCCAACAGAATCCATATCTAAGTCTTCTATTAAATTTGTATTTTCATTAATATCACTAATATCATTTACTGCAACATAAGTTGCTATTATTTTTTTTAATTCTCTATCAACTTCTTTTTTATTCATTTTCTGCTAACCTTTCAAGTTCCATATAATTCACTTTACCATTGTTATTTGTTGGAATTTCGTCAATTTTTTTTAGTTCAAACATATATTTTTTTAACTGTGTATTAGAGATGATAAAATCATTCAACTCATCTAAACATAACTGTTTATCATAAAAAATATATAAATGATTTTTTTTCCCTACTGAAACAACCTTAATTCCATTAAAATATTCACAACATTTTTTATCTAAATCATCTAAAAATATTCTAAGCCCAAACAATTTTGTATATCTATTTTTTCTCCCACATATATAGAAAAATCCATCTGAATCATAGTAAGCTAAATCTCCTGTATACAATATTCCGTTCCACTTATCAGCATTTGACAAATCCTTATATGAGTACGCATAACCTAATGCAACATTTGGTCCTTCATAAACTAATTCCCCTATTTCTTTATCTTTTTTAATAATTTCCCCATCTTCGCTATTAACAAGATATAATTTCCCACAATTTAACGGCTTACCTATACTCCCCATCTTAGACTCATTATATCGACTTTCTAAATACGAAATTCTAGCTGTTGCTTCGGTTTGTCCATACATTGAAAAAAAAACTATTTTATTCTTTTTTGAATATTCAACTATTTTTTTATTTAGTTTGTTAGGTAAGGCTCCTCCTGCCTGCGTTAGAGTATCTAGATATTCACTTTTTTTTTCAAAAAAGCCCAATCTATCCATAATCTCATATGTATATGGAACTCCAGAAATAGAATTGCATTTATTAATTTTAAAAGCTTCCCAAAAAGAAGGTTTTATAATTGATAAATCCGTTAATAAAATTTGTGCTCCAGCTTGCAAATATGAATTTATAATTGATAATCCATAAGCATAATTCATAGGTAAGGTTGTAATTGTTTTACATGATTCTTTTATTTTTAAATAACTAATGATTTCTTCAGTATTTGATATTAAATTTTTGTAACTAATTCTCACGCATTTATAGTCTCCAGTAGAACCGGATGTCGTAAGTAGTAATGCTAAATTTCTATAAATGTCATATATTTTTTTCTCACTGCACATAAATAACCCATATTCCCTTATTTGGAATACTAATTTAATATTATTAATATTATTAAGTTTTTTTATTTTACCAAATATATATTGTGGTTTGTACTGTTCAATCATATTATTTAATATAGTTTCTTTTACTTCTTTTTGTAGTAATAAAGGAATTATATGATTGCGAATTGATGCTGTATATAAAGCAATGATTTCTGATTTATTTTCACATAATATAATAATTAAGCATCTCTCCTTTATATGAGATATAATCATTTCGCCACATTTATATAATTGATTATATGTAAAAATTTCTCCATTATCTTCTATAACTGCTATATTATTGCTTTTATTTTCAAATAACATAATATATATTATCCTTTCATAAAAACTTATTTATTAATGTTAAATACTTAACTTTTGTTTAAATTATATTAAATTATAAATTTTTTAAAAGGAAATATAATTCTCAACAATTATACATTCTGTTCAAAGCATCTTCGCAATAACTTCTATAATAAAATTTAACAATAAAAAACTAGTCTTGATAAAGAACTATACAAAAAAAATTAATGACAATTTTGTACAATTATTCCACATTATAAAATAAATAAAAAAGTTAATTATTTTCAAAAAAATAAATCAAACTTTGGACAAAGATATGTCGAAATCCTTGGATTCTCCTTACTTATTAATCTTTCAAACGTGATAAATCCAGGCAAAAAAGAGAATAGGTGTGATACTTTATATGTATGATTCTAAAGATTATTTTGAAAAATAATCAATAAAAAATTTAATTGAAACCATATTTATTATCTTGTACATGACATGTATTCTATTGATTTTTGACAAAATAGTATGTATCCAGAAATATTTCTATATATCCATTTTATTCAATATTTTTATGGAATTAAAAACATGTGCCAATCTATAAAAGAAATAGAAGATAATGGAGAACACTATTCATTTTTATAATTGGAAATGTATGATTTTGCCGTATCTTTTTTACATTGGCTAAACGATACTTTTAGATTTAAGTATACATAATTGTTTGAACAAATCTTTTTTCATATTTTATTAGAATTTTATAAACATAAATTTCTTTATACAACGAATTAAAAACATATGTTAATAGAAAAATTAGGACTAACATAGTTTATGGAGCAATTTCGTTCTACATAAACTGTTTAAAATAAATTCTAACATAGAATATCATGGGAAGAAGCCCTTAAAGTGTTATGATAAAAATTTCACAACATATGTTCAAAAAAATTAAGCTCGATATAAAGAACTGTAAAATGCATAATTTTGAAAAGATAAACATAAGCATTCGTTTGCGTATTGAATTAAAAATTCAAGTGATAAGTTTGGCTAGATCCTTGGCTACGCAGTTTCTGCTAGAAACATAAATAAGCGTAGAATTTCTATAAGTTAATATAATAAAATATATAATAATCCCCATGATAATTAGAGTGCAACTTTTTCTGTAATTTAAATAAAATACTTACAGGTCTTCTATAATAAAATAATAAATCATAGGCGGCATTTTATTATAATAAGAAGAGAAAAACAGTACACAAGATTGTAATGACCGAAAGAAAAAGAATCATCATCTAGCAGTTGCTTCAAAAATACGATATAGAAACTATTTAAGATATTCAGGATACTCTAAAAGATTTACTTAGTAGAACAATTAAAGAAATGATGGAGACGAAAATGGATTACCCTTTTGAATATATTAAATCAGAATGTTGAGATTCAGACGATTATAGGAATAGCTACAAAAGTAAGCTGGCTAACATCATCTATGGTACTATGGAGATTGAGGTTCCGCAGGATTTTAAATGTACATTTGAACCACATGTAGTTAAAAAGCGGCAAAATGATATATCCAATATTCACCAAAAAATATCTATGTATGCAAAGGGAATGACAACAAGTTAAATATCTGAAACTATTGAAGATATCTATGTTTTTGAAACCTCAGAGGGTTTTATTTCTGATGTAATAGACAAGATTCTGCCCTAAATTAAAAATTGGTAGAATCGGCCATTAGATGATGCATATCCTGTTATATACATCGATGCTATACACTATTCTGTTCGTGATAACGGAGTTATCAAAAAAATTGCAACATATGTTATTTTAGGACTTACCTGTGAGGGGAGAAAAGATGTACTGACCATTAGTGTTGGAGATAATGAAAGCTCTAAATATTTGTTATTAGTGCTCAATGAACTTAAAAATCGTGGGATTAAAGATATAATAGTCATATGTGCAGATGGATTAAATGGAATAAAAGAAGCCATTACAGCTACATTTCCTAATACTGAATATCAGCGTTGCATAGTTCATCAAGTCAGATATACTCTTAAATATGTCCCAGATAAGGACAGAATGGCTTTTGCAACAGATTTGAAGACTATTTATTTATCATGCAGCTACAGAAGATAAAACTAAGGAGTCTTTGGATAATGTTTCAGATAAATGGACGCCTAAATATCCAAACTCTATTAAACATCGGTATGAAAACTGGGATGTAATTCCGCCTATTTTCAAGTTTTCACCGACAGTCCGAAAGGTTATTTATACCACAAATGCTATTGAAAGTCTTAATTCAACATATCCATAAATTAAACTCACAAAAAAGTGTATTTCCAAACGATACAGCTCTTTTGAAGGCATTGTATCGGCTACATTTGAAGCAACTAAGAAATTGACGCAGATAATCAGAAGCTGATGAGCAGTATATGGTGAGTTATGCATCATGTATGAGGACAAGCTGCCCGACTATGATATGCTTTTATAATTTCAAAAAGAATGAATAATACCAACATCCCTTATTGCCCCATAAAACTGCTAATATATATAATAATGGCTGGAGAGTATTCGCCAACTGTCTTAAATTTCACAGAAGTTTGAATTTGCAGACTTTATTTCATATTCTCAATAGTTAATACAAGATATAAAACATAATCGATTGCAAAACTCACTTTTGATAGATGATAGTATTCAGCCATTTTTCATATAAAAAGTAATAACAAAACAATTATTGTATTTATAATGTTATAATCCATATTCCATACAATGCAATATATAATACTTATTATATATTCATAAATTTTTTATTTCCTTTTTAAGAGATTCTGAATTTATATATGTACTATAAAATCACAAAATTTAATATATGTCGCAAGCAATAGCTTACTAGTTGTACTTATTAATTGAAATGTTCTTCAATTAGCATATTTATACAATTTTCTGTTTTTATTTAAATATTAATCATATAATTTTTTATTAAGAATAAAACATTTTAAATTAAATACAATAAAAACATATGCAACCATCTTAAGTATAAAAAAGCAACATTCTCGAAATACAATCAATCCACTAGTACTATTTATGCACAGAACAATCTCATTTAATGGTGGCAACATAAAAAATATATATCTAGTGCATTGAATTTGTCCAACAATAGCTTCTTTTGATATTGTCAAAACAGCAATAAGCATAGTTATTAAAACTACCATTCTTCTATCTTTAATAATATTACTATGAAAAAAATCTCCTATCACTCCCCCCGTAATACCACTCAGCCAAATAATTATTAATAAACATAAATTATTTTGCATTGATATATGCTGTTTTATAAAACATCCATCTTCAATCGAATTGACTATCATTGGCATTCCATAATTCATCATTATTACTAATAAACTTAAAAAAAATATAAAAAATAATTCACTTATACTTACTGCATACTTACCAATCCTCAACAATAAAATCTGCTCTAATTTTTCATTCTTTAATGAAAGAATACTATTACCAACCAACAACATTAAATAAAATGAAAAAAAAGCTGTAATAAAGAGTACTGTACTTATATCATAAGTACCATTGTTCCCATAATACATAAAAAACAGAAAAATAATATTAGCTAATAACGGAATAATAAATCTAGGACTTTTAAAAAAGAGAACTACATCAAATTTAACTGTTTCAAATATCATTTTCATTCTTTAAACCTCTTAATTCCCACCCACATTTTATTAGCTTTAACACAATAGAGTTTATATTACATTCCTCCACTCTTATTAAATAATACTCTCCGCATTTTATCATTCCACTTACAATTGGCTCATTATTACTATTATAAAAGCTTAAAATATAATATGTTTTATTACATTCTTTCTTTCTGACCATTAAACCATTTGAAAATGTATATACTTTATTAGATATTGCTTTAACCAACCAATCTTCATGACAAGACATAAAAATTGTTGTTCCATTAGCTCTAAGATTATTAACCTTCTCCACAAACACAGTTTGTGATTCTTTATCTTGTCCAGAAAGAGGTTCATCTAAAAGCAATACATCTGGTTTATTAAGTAATGCTTGAATAACAATTATCTTTTGTAAAGTACCTTTAGACATTTTTTTCATATTAACATCTAAAAAATCTGTAATAAAAAAATCCTTTGCTAAGTTCTTTATAATATTCTCAAGATATTTGTCTGACAACCCTTCAATTTTTCCCATAAATTCAAGGAACTCTCGTGCAGTAATGTTTTCTGGTTCAAATTTTTCGGTAACATATCGTATTTTAAGTTTCCGAGAATATATAATTTTTCCTTGTGTTGGATTAATTATTTTTGCTATAATCTTTAACATGGTACTTTTTCCACAACCATTATGACCAACAAATGCTACTGAATCTTTTTCATCAAATACTTCATTTATTGATGAATATAAATCTTTTGTTTTATAACTTTTTGAAATATTTTGTAATTCAATAATCCCCATTTATCATTTTCCATTCTTATTCTAATAATATTATTCAAACTAAATTTGTTAAAGTCATTATAATAACATATATATAGCCTTAATTAGTTTCATACAAATATATGAATATTTTTCATTTATTATTTGCTTTTTTACATAATACTATTATATTAAATATAATATATCATATAAGGTGTTATTATAGCAATATCTTTAATCAATGTCAGACATTTTAGAGTAGAATATATAAAAGCATCTTTTGATTCGTATATGGTTACAAGTGACATCTATACTAAATATTACGAAATAAATTATATTGTTAGCGGTGATCGTCAAATTGCAACTCCAAATCAAACATTTTATATTCACAAAGGTTATATTTCACCTATTAATATAAATACATATCACATAATGGCTCCTTTTTCAAGCCAATCATATTGTAGATATAGCATACTCTTTAATATAAACAAATGCAAACGATTAACTAAAAAAATGGAAAGAAATCAGTTTGATTCTCTTATGTCAATTGCAAGTTACTCATTACCAACCAACAAACAAAATAGAGGTTTTAAATATTTTTAAGTAAATGCTTACTAAATACAATATATATGATAATTATTCAGAATTAATTATTAAAAGTGTGCTCGAAAAACTTATAACAATAATTTATAGATATGGCTTTATTCCGCTTTCAAATACTTATAATGCAATTGTAAATGAGCCATTAATTATAAATTATGTTAATATAAATTCAAATAATAAAAGTGCTAATTCTTCGCTTATAGTTTGATATTATTTTTATTAAGACATTTATCTTTTATTTTACCAAGTATATCATAGAGATATTCTAATTTTATTCATATATTCCAATAGTTAAATAGCATTAAACTTATTGTATATTTAATTAAATCCATTTAATTGTATACTTTCATTTTCCTCATTTTATCTTTTCTAGCCTTTGGCAGCTCCTTTCCAGCCACTTCCTACTTTTCTTCTGATATTTTTCTTACCTCAAGGCATCCGCATTATACTTATACTCCTTCGGCTACCATCGGCAAATGGAAAACTTCTCCTTCTGCGAATAATCCACCTCTGGCTTATCTGCAAAGGTACGGAACGCATTGTTTACGGTCTGCCCGGCTTCACGGAGTCCCTTTGCAAGAAGTGCTGTCCTTGCAATATCCCTGTCAGTAGATACAATCGCATCTTTTACTGCTGTTCTGACATTAAGAAGTCTTTTCTTAATTCCTGCAAACTCTGTCACCCTGTAAAGTGCCGCCCTACCCTTTGCCTTTGTTTCATCGACAATACTCTTGGCGGTAGATTTTACCTGTATCTTTACCTCAGATACCTGTGATTTTATCTGCTCACATCTGGCACTTAATCTCTCCTGTGCCTCCACCAATGCCTTTTTCGCATTATTGATAAGGGTTCTCCCTGCATTTCTCTAATCTGGTTCTGCATACTGGTAAGTTCTTCTGTCATAGTCGCAATCTTTTTCTCCAACCCGTCCACATAGCTGCATATCTCAAATACATCATTTGCAGGCTCTTTCATAGCATTCTTTTTTAACAGGTCGAGAAGTTCCCTTATGAACTCCTCATTGGTAAGTGTCTTTTCTGCTTCCATCTGCTTTTCCTCCTTATAAACGGGGCAGCTCTTGCCGCCCCTTAATCTTAATTATCGAAAGGGTGTATCCTTTTTCTCCCTGTCGGGATTTCCGTGGTTCTGTTCGGCATTCTCCCTTGCTTTTTCGTTGCTCTTATCCTTCGCTTTCTCATATTCTGCGATAATCTCATTATAGAGCTTCTCCCGGAAATCCTTTGTGACCGGATAGCATACGTCCTGATAGATTGGTTTGCCATTCTCGTCCACCTGCTTTGTCTTATAAGAAGGCATTGACACAAAGATTTTTTCTTTGCCCTGAAGGATATTTACATTGTTTACAATGAAGCTGTTTTCAAAGTAAATGCGGGCAAGTCCCTTGATATTACTACCTACTCTTTCATAAGGTGTAACCGTCACGGAAAACTCCGGCATTTCCTGAGTTTTTTCCTGTGTCTGCGTTTCTGCTTTCTCCGGCTCCCTGATTTTGGCATAAACCTCAAGTATATTGGTATAGAGTTCCTCACGAAACTCTGCTGTGATAGGATTGCAGACATCCTTATAAATCACGCTGTTGCTCTCATCACGCTCATTGGAACGGTATCTTGGCATTGATACAAAAAGCTCTCCATTTTCCTTATTTTCAAGTATTGCGATATTGGTAATCTTGAATGAGTCACCAAATACCACGGTTGCAAACCCCTTGATGTTGCTGCCATCTTTTGCTCTTACTTCGTTTACTTTAATTGAATACTTCATACGCTGTTCCTCTCTTTCTTATACTTCTGAATTGTTGTTTTCCGGTATGATAAGCTCACACCAAAGCTGTTCTATCTGTTCACAAGACAATCTTCCATTTAACCAGTTGCCGAGTGTGACAGTCATTCCGTCCTGCTCATAGTAGAGCCACTCCTGTGTTTCGATGTTCCCCTCATACACGATAGTCACATCAAAGTCAGGCATAAATAATCCTGCCTCCGTATCCCAGATACAGGCAACTCCCTGTCTGAGTGTCAGATTCAGGCTTTCGACATACACAGACCAGCCGCTTACG